>ERZ802822.55-NODE-55-length-81076-cov-14.260954_pt1 | contig 81076 bp, 88 predicted proteins | sample MGYA00345649_ERZ802822 | MGnify/ENA primary metagenome ERZ802822 (study PRJEB30503, sample SAMEA104212359) | marine metagenome | biome: Westerlies Biome; feature: [SRF] surface water layer (ENVO:00010504) within the epipelagic zone...; material: water... | reverse complement strand
ATGCTTGAACGTGCATTTGAGCTGTCTGTTCCCAATCTGAATGAGGCACCATTCGATTTGTCTATAGAGCCATTTGCTTTAACTGAGAACAATGAACCAATGTCTTTGGTTGCATTATTAAACGCCGATGATTTTGATATCGACGATTCTCTTACCTTCTCCCTGGTTGCTGGTGAAGGCGATGATGATAATCATTTGTTTGTTGTTGATGATGATCAACTACTGATGATTGGCAGTGCGGATTTTGAAAGCCAATCCAGTTTTAGTGTTCGATTGCAAGCTGCAGATCGTGGTGGTTTATTTGTTGTTGATTCTTTCGAACTTAATGTTGAGGATGCTAATGATTCTCCGTCTTCGATTATTGCATCAACCTTGTTCATCAACGCAGATGCCCCTGCACGTTCGACCGTTGCCGATATTACAACGAATGATCAGGATGCCAATGACCGACATGTTCTAACTCTCATTGATGGTTCCATGGATAACCATCTCTTCTCTTTGTCTGGTCGTCGTTTGAAATTAATGCCAAATGTAGATATATCCGATCAGGATTCATATTCAGTTCACCTTCGATCTTCTGATCGTTCTGGGGAATCGGTTGATCAGATTCTCGACTTTGTTGTGAATCATGCGCCAACAGATATCCTCGCTTCTAAACTTGAGCTTCTCGAGAATCTTCAAGTCGGTGAATTCGTACTGTCATTGGCAACTCTTGATTCTGACCTTGATGATCAGTTCGTTTATTCATTCGCCCCTGGTCTTGGTGCAAGAGATAATGATATGTTTACCCTTGAAGGAAGTGATCTGCTGACGCTAGTTCCGGCTGACTTTGAGGAAGACAATATTCTTCAGATTAGAGTTCGTGCCACTGATCAGAATGGCCTTTCTGTTGTTAAGCGCTTTGAACTTTCAGTGCAAGATGTTGTGGAGGTACCGATTGTAATCAATGATCCTCCTTATCTGATCAGTTCTTCCGGCTCTGTAATTCCCAGATCAACGAATGTTGGTGATCTTGTTGCCTGGTTGCACGTTCTTGATCCTGATCAGGATGACTCCGTTAGTATCGAATTGGTTAAAGGTGTGGGTGATTCCGATAACAATCTCTTCACGATATCCGGCACTAAGCTCCTGCTTTCGGCGCCTGTTGACTCTCTTGATCGTTCTTCTTTATCGATTCGTCTGCGGGCTACAGACTCTTACGGCGCGGCCTTTGAACAGAATCTTACTTTCCAGTTGCCATCAACGATTCTTGCCTCGTCAGAGCAATTTTCTGAAGCCCTCCCGATTGGGGCATCGGTGGCTGAGTTGTCAATCTCTGGTGGCGTATCGTTATCTGATATCATCTTTGACATTTCCTCATCCTCCAGTTCCTCTTTTGCAGTTGATGGCAATCGTCTGATATTGCTTGAGTCGCTTGACTTTGAGACGCAGCAAATTCACCGCGTTAAACTTACAGCAGAAGATTCATCAGGTTTCGTTGTTGAACGCGAATTTGAATTTTCTGTTTCAGATAGCAATGATCCGCCCTCTTCCATTTTAGTTTCAACATCTGATATCCCGCAGGATGCCCTTGCCGATCAGCTTGTTGCATCTCTCACAGGCTTTGATCAAGATACCAACGATTCTCTTTCGTTCTCCCTGCTTTCAGTGACTGCTGGTGGCGAACCTGTTGATGGCGTCTTTACTTTGGTTGAGGATCGTCTTTTCCTGGATACTGATGCACGCACTCTGATTGACTCTTCGTATAATTTGTCTCTTGAGGCGATTGATTCCTCTGGAGCTAGTTTTGTACAAGATATTTCGCTTTCAGTCGTTCCAACGGTTTCTCTTTCGTCGACTCAAATTTCGGAAGGATTGTACCCCCTAAGTTCTATCGCCACTCTTTCTACAACCAATGATGCTGCTGGCGATGTTTCTTATTCATTGGTTTCTGGCGATGGGTCGAATGACAATCAATTGTTCTTGGTATCCGATGATCAATTGTTGATTAACTTTTACTCCGACCATGAGCAGAGGACTGATTATTCAGTACGTCTCCAGTCTCTCGATTCTTCCGGCACTAAGCTTGAGCGTTCATTTGATCTCTTTGTTCCTGATATCAACGAAGCTCCCTTTGATCTGTCTATCTCAGTAGACACAATTGATGAAAATGTTCCTGCTAAGACAAGCGTTGCGGTTATCGATGCTCAGGATCCTGATCTCAGCGATTCCCTTTCCTTCTCCTTGATTTCTGGTGAAGGCGATGATGACAATCACTTGTTCAATGTTTCAGGCGATCAACTACTTGTAAAGCAGAGTCCTGACTTTGAATCCCAGTCATCCTTTAATATTCGCCTGCGTGCTTCTGATCGTCGTCTTTCAAGTGTCGAGAAATCGTTTGAAATTTCCGTTGTTGATCTCAACGACGCACCGCATTCAATCACTTCTTCTACGCAATTTCTCAGCAGCACTGCGGAATCCAGATCCACTGTTGCTGAATTTTCGACCTTGGATGATGATCTTCGTGATTTCCATCGCTACTCTCTACCTGATGGTGTTCTCGATAATGATTCCTTCTTCCTCCTCGGCAATAAGTTAAAGCTGCAGCCTTCTGTTGATCTTGCTGAACAGTCCTCTTATACAGTCAGTGTCATTTCCTCTGATTTCGATGGGGCATCTGTTCAGCAGGATATCGAATTTGCCTTGAATCATCCGCCGGAGTCTATTTCCATGAGTGCTTCTGCGTTCAAGGAGAATCTTCCTGCTGGAACTCCTATATTAACCTTCTCGACTTCGGATCCCGATGTAGATGACCAGTTTACTTATACCTTAGATGATGGCTTTGGTGCGCAGGATAATGATCTGTTTGCAATTTCCGGGGATTCCTTGATCAGCAGTGCTCCTATTGATTTTGAAACTGATTCCAGTTTGAATCTCAGAATTCGTTCGACTGACCAGTATGGTCACTCTATTGTTGAACGATTTGAGCTTGGTGTCACCGACATTGATGAGCCTCCGTCGGTACCAGTGCTCACATCGTCTTCTGTGGATGAGAATGTTCCCCCTGGTTCAGTCGTGGGTACTATTCGTTCTTCCGACCCAGAAAATCTTGCTGATGTTTCCTTCGAAATCTTGATGCCTCGGCTTGCTGTAGCCGATGCCGATGCCGATGCCGATGCCGATGCCGATGCCGATAATGTCGTTGATGCCTCTCTGTTCACCCTTTCGGGTGATCAGCTTCTACTTGACATCTCACCCGATTTTGAAGCTCAATCATCTTATTCTTTTGTTGTTCGAGCTACCGATGCCAGCGGTTTGATCTCTGAAGGTGAGATCGTTGTTCATGTCAACGATCTGCTTGAGTCGATCACATCCTCGCAATCGATCGTTCTGCCAGATTCTCTTGATACTCTTTATCTCACTGGCGAAGATGCTGTGAATGGGTTTGGTAATGTTGCTGACAATCGCTTGATTGGAACCAGCTCTGACAATGTACTTGCTGGTAGGGGTGGCTCTGATGTTCTGACAGGGCTTCCAGGCGTTGATACTTTTCTGTATGAGCGTTACACCGATTCACGTCTTTCTGCCTATGACGTAATTACAGACTTTGATATGTCAGTTGACCGTATTGATGCTCCTTACCCTGTTTCTTCCGATCAAATCTTTGTTACTGGCATTGCTCCTGGCCTTGATTCTGATTCCTTGCGAGAGCATCTTGATTCAGCCCGCTTCCCATCTGGCAGTGCTGCTTTCTTCACAGTTATCGATGGCTATGTCGGCATGCGAACCTTACTCGCCTTGAACAACAGCGTTCCTGGCTTCTCCTCTGACACCGATGCGATCATCGATGTCACTGGTTATGTCGGAGAGTTGTCTGATCTACTCGTGATCTAGGTGTCTAGGGTTTGCTTTCTTCTCTGAGGCAATTTGAATAGCGCCCAATTAATATTCCCATGACGGCTGCTATGTACAAGGGCCCAATAACACTCGTCGCCACACTCAGCATTCTTGAGAGTGGCAGGGCCGGGCTGATGTCTCCGAAGCCAACGGTTGTCAGACATGAGAATGCAAAGTAGTTCACCTCTGAGAATGCACTGGCTGCGTTCTGAACACTCTCGGGTGTGATGGCGAGATGTTCGGATGTTGTGAAGCTCCCTGGTTGGATTGTTTCCACGGCGCTCATCACCAGCGCAGCCGTCAGGCCAATGTGCAGATATCCAGCTGTTGCTCCCATCAACACATTTCCATCCACGTGTGGCTCTCTGGCCAGCCGACGGATGAGCCGAACGGTGCTCCATCCGACCAGCACGCTCCAGCTCATGGCGATCGGTACACCGCTGTAGATCCTTGCCGCTGGTGTGAGCAACCAGATCCAGAGGCTGATCACGGCTAGCCCTCCCAGCCCTCTGTAGATCAGCTCCGCCAATCGGGGTGCCTGCTCATTCCTCAGCATCACCTGCGTGAGCAGAACTGCCACCACTGAATAGCTGATGTGTGTCGTGTCAATCGGTTCCGGCACGGCCATGCCTGTCATCACCGCGATTGTGCTCAGCAGCAGCCACTTGTATTGATGCCTCCCCTGACTGCTTCTCAGGTCTCTGCTGTTCACCTGGGCCTTCCATCTCTTCTGACATGCTGCGTATTGCGCTGACTCAGAACAAGGGCAGCTGCCTCTCGCCATCCCTTTTCCAGTTCGTTCCGTCCCAGGGTGTCAACATCGGTTCCAGAGCCTTCCGGTGATTGTGATCACCGGCTTCAAGCCAAACCCCTTCCAAACCATCAGGGATCACCACTGGCATCCTGTCGTGGAGTGACTTCAGCAACTGATTTGGTTGTGTGGTGATCACGCAGCAGCTGTCCAGTTCACTCCCATCAGGTCCCATCCAGCGATCCCAGAGGCCTGCCAGCCAGAACGGACGACCGTCGTTGCGCTCCACGCGTTCGCCCTTCTCCAGAAATGCACTGGCTGGCAGCAGACAACGGTGGTGACGCCATGGACCGCGGAAGGAGGCCTTATCAGACAGCGTTTCGGCCCGGGCGTTGAAGGGTCGCGGACCCTGTGAGGGATCCTTCACCCAGCTGGGAAGAAGCCCCCACAGCATGTGCCCCAGCCGTTCCTGGCCATGCTCCCGATACAGCACGAGCACTGGTTCCCCTGGCTGGATCTGCACGCGTGGTGAGTAGCGCTCCAGCCAGCCGTCATCGCGCGGAGTGAGCCATGGTTTCAGGCGACGGCTCAGCTCCTCGAGCTGTGTATTGAGACTGAATCGCCCGCACATCAGCTCACGTTACGCATCGTTCGGTCTTCCCCCCCCGTAAGGCGTCGCTTACCCCTCGTAGCGTGGCAGGAGTCTGGGCTTGAGCCATGCCGATCCGACAGGACGACAACCGACCGAACCGTCGATTCGGCATCATCAATCTGGTGCTCATCGGTTTCGGGGTCCTGCTGTTGTTCAGCAGCTTCATCCCCAGCAACGGCATTCAGCAGGTTCCAAGGGTGCCCTATTCCCTGTTCATTGATCAGGTGAATGACGGGGCTGTGAAACGTGCCTACATCACCCAGGACCAGATCCGCTACGAGTTGTCCGATCCGGAGGAGGGTGCGCCCCCCGTGCTGGCGACAACGCCGATCTTCGACATGGATCTGCCCCAGCGTCTGGAGTCGAAGGGGGTTGAATTTGCGGCTGCCCCGCCCAAGAAACCCAATATCTTCACCACGATCCTCAGTTGGGTGGTGCCTCCGCTGATCTTCATCCTTGTGCTTCAGTTCTTCGCGCGTCGTTCGATGGGCGGCGGTGCCCAGGGTGCACTCAGTTTCACCAAAAGCAAGGCGAAGGTCTACGTTCCTGATGAGGAATCAAGGGTCACGTTCGCTGATGTGGCCGGTGTGGATGAGGCCAAACAGGAGCTGACTGAGATCGTTGATTTTCTCAAAACGCCCGAGCGCTATGCAGAGATCGGTGCTCGCATTCCCAAGGGTGTTCTGCTCGTCGGCCCCCCAGGAACCGGCAAGACGCTGCTGTCCAAGGCGGTTGCAGGCGAAGCCGGTGTGCCGTTCTTCATCATCTCCGGCTCTGAGTTTGTTGAATTGTTCGTTGGTGCCGGTGCCGCCCGTGTTCGCGATCTTTTCGAGGAGGCCAAGAAAAAAGCTCCCTGCATCATCTTCATCGATGAGCTGGATGCCATCGGTAAAAGTCGATCCGGCTCCATGGGTGTTGTCGGAGGTAATGACGAGCGTGAGCAGACCCTCAATCAGCTGCTCACCGAAATGGATGGCTTCACCGCCCAGGACAAGCCGGTGATTGTTCTGGCGGCCACCAACCAGCCTGAAGTGCTGGATGCTGCGCTGTTGCGACCCGGACGCTTTGATCGACAGGTGTTGGTGGATCGTCCCGATCTGTCTGGCCGCAAGACCATCCTCGAGATCTATGCCAAGAAGGTGAAGCTTGCGGATGCTGTCGACCTCGACAGCGTGGCTCAGGCCACCAGCGGTTTTGCTGGAGCCGACCTAGCCAATCTCGTGAACGAAGCTGCCCTTCTTGCCGCCCGCAACTACCGCACGAAGGTTGAACAACAGGATCTCGGAGAAGCGATCGAGCGCGTTGTGGCCGGTCTTGAAAAGAAAAGCCGTGTGCTGCAGGACGACGAGAAAAAGGTCGTGGCTTATCACGAAGTCGGTCACGCCATCGTTGGCCATCTGATGCCCGGTGGCAGCAAGGTCGCCAAGATCTCGATCGTGCCCCGCGGCATGAGTGCCCTCGGGTACACCCTGCAGCTGCCGACGGAGGAGCGCTTCCTCAATTCCAAGGAGGAACTTCAGGGACAGATCGCCACCCTCCTCGGAGGACGATCCGCCGAGGAGATCGTGTTCGGCAAGATCACCACCGGGGCTGCCAACGACCTTCAGCGGGCGACCGACCTGGCTGAGCAGATGGTGGGCACCTACGGCATGAGCGACACGCTCGGCCCTCTGGCCTACGACAAACAGGGTGGTGGCCGCTTCCTCGGTGGAAACAACAATCCGCGCCGTTCCGTCAGCGACGCCACGGCTCAGGCGATCGACAAGGAGGTGCGCGGCCTGGTCGACAAGGCTCACGACGACGCCCTGGCGATCCTGCGCCAGAACATGGCCCTGCTGGAGACCATTGCCCAGAAGATCCTTGAGAAAGAGGTCATCGAGGGCGACGATCTCAAGCAGATGCTTGAGGCCAGTGAACTGCCCGAAGCTGTCCGTGCTTGACGGGCAGGCCGTTCATCTCCGATAAAACACCTTTGAAGCGCTCTTATGGCTTCCGGCGTCGCCGCTGTTCTCACATCGCTGGGTCAGCGTGATTACCTCTCATCAGCGGACTGTTCCGCTGATGAGACCCAGGGTCTCCTGGATCTCGCTCGCCAGCTGAAGAGCGGTGCTCGCCGGATCGATCTGGGAAACAGGGTTCTCGGGTTGATCTTCAGCAAGGCTTCCACTCGCACCAGGGTGAGTTTCCAGGTGGCGATGGCGCGTCTCGGCGGTCAGACCGTTGATCTGAACCCGAGTGTGACCCAGTTGGGGCGCGGGGAAGCCCTGCAGGACACCGCAAGGGTGCTCAGCCGCTACTGCGATGTGCTGGCAGTGCGCACCTTCTCCCAGCAGGAGATTGTCGATTACGCGCACTGGGCCACGGTTCCGGTTCTCAATGCCCTCACCGACCTCGAACATCCCTGCCAGGCCCTTGCTGACTTCCTCACCATGCAGGAGGAGCACGGTGATCTGGTCGGTCAGACCCTCGCGTACATCGGCGATGGCAACAACGTGGCTCACTCTCTGATGCTCTGCGGGGCCCTGCTTGGGGTGAACGTCAGGATCGGTTGTCCTGATGGCTTCGAGCCGTTGCCTGGCGTGCTGGATCAGGCGCGCAACCTGGCGCAGCACGGCGCCAAGATCGACGTGTTGACTGATCCAGTCATGGCTGTGGCTGGAGCTCAGGCCGTTTACACCGATGTGTGGGCCTCCATGGGGCAGGAGCAGGAGCAGGCTGAGCGGGAGCAGGCTTTCGCCGGCTTCTGTGTTGATCAGGCTCTGATGGATCAGGCCGCCACGGGGGCGATCGTGCTGCACTGCCTGCCGGCGCACCGTGGTGAGGAGATCAGTGCTGAGGTGATGGAGGGGCCTGCCAGTCGCATCTTCGATCAAGCCGAAAACCGTCTGCACGTTCAGCAGGCCCTGCTGGCCGCTGTGATGGGAGGTCTCTGACCGGCTGCATTGCAACCGACGGGGTTCACCGGTACAAATGTATTGACACGCCTCTTCCCTCTGGTGGCCAGCGCGACTCCCGAGCCTTTGACCTCAGCCCAGCAGGAGCTCTACGACTGGCTGGCGGATTACATCACCACCCATCGCCACAGTCCGTCCATTCGTCAGATGATGCAGGCCATGGGACTGCGTTCCCCGGCTCCTGTTCAGAGCCGGTTGCGCCATCTGCAGCAGAAGGGATGGATCACGTGGCAGGAGGGTCAGGCGCGCACCCTTCAGTTGCTCGGGGATCTGGCGACTCAGGCCGGCATCCCGGTGCTCGGTGCCGTTGCGGCCGGTGGGCTTGTCACTGCGTTCGATGACGTGCAGGACCGACTTGATCTCGCGCCTGTGCTCGAGACCCGTGGCCTGTTCGCTCTCACGGTGAATGGTGATTCGATGGTGGATGCCCACATTGCCGACGGTGATGTGGTGCTGATGGAGCCCGTGCCGGATCCTCAGCGCCTGCGCAATGGAACCGTGGTGAGTGCCCTGGTGGCTGGCAGCGGCACCACGCTGAAGCACTTTCATCGCCAGGGCGGCATGGTGATGCTGGAGGCGGCCAATCCTGCCTACGAGCCGATCGAGCTGCCAGCTGAGCAGGTCGAGGTGCAGGGGCGCCTGGTGGCTGTGTGGCGTCAGGTCTGAAGCTGGCTGCGGTGTAAGCTTGGCTACGTCAACCGGTTAAGCCCTCGGGCACGGATGACGTTCACGGGGCCATAGCTCAGCTGGTAGAGCACCTGCATGGCATGCAGGGGGTCAGGAGTTCGAGTCTCCTTGGCTCCATTTTTGATCAACTGCAGGGGTGAGTTGTCGCGTCCGCGGACAGCCCTCTGTCAGGCTTCCTTAATAGGTAGGAATCACTACAACAGGCGCTGTTACGACTTTTTACAGTTTGTACAGTTGCCAGTCTCTTGGATGGAAATTCCTCTCCACCAGCAGTTTGAGAAGCAGCGTCTTCAGGGAGTCGTGCACCGGGCCACTGATCTGGCTGAGTTGAAAGGTCTCACGCAGCAGTTGATCGATCTCTATTTCAAGCAGAAGGCAGCTACCGCCTGGGTTATCGCCGACAAATCCTGATCCTTTGGACGACATGGATGACACCACTGATTACGTGGCATCGATCCACATGGATCTCCACGGTCTCCAGCTTGCTTACAAAACAACTTCAGATGCCCTCACCAACTGGAGTGGTGGGGATCCAGAAGAACAGCAGTTTCTCTTTCACATGAAGGATCAGTTGTTTCGTTGCCTTCTGGAGAATTCGTTCTGCATCGATTGATTGACCAAGCTCCGGGGGGTTTGCGGGTTCCGATCCAAGGCTCCCCTCAACAGGTCTGAGCGCGTCGATGACGAGGATTGCGCTGCCAGCATCACCCCAGCTGCTGCGGCTGCTCCGACAGCAGCAGCCATGGCGACGCGTCCAAAATCCCCGAGCAAACTGTTGATGACCGTCATCAGGGCTGAGCGTCTTCTTTCACCATCCCTGAGACGTTGGCCCGAAAACATCCCCCGAATGGGTGATTTTTGCCTTGTCCAATCGTGCTTGCCCCGAAGCACGCCTGCCTTCCGTGCCCCGTTCAGTTGGCGGCAGCTTTCTCCAGGTCCCGGCGGATCAAGGCAAGCAGATAGGACGGGGACTTGTAACGGGTCGGCAGACACCGGTTCAGGGTTTCGAGATGCCCCCAGCAGACCGTTCTTTCAATGTCTTTCGGTGATTTCCCCTGCTGCAGCAGCCTTCTGAGTGCCTTGCAATACATCGGATATCCCGCCTCAAGCTCCCCGATCGTCAGCTTCGCCTGAGGCATGGGATCCGAATCGGCTGTCTCATCAACCTATGTGGTCACGGGTCAGCTGTTCGGACCCAGCCCTGCCAGGTGAAGCACCACCTGGCACTGGTTCTGTTCAGCGAGCTGTTCGATCTGATCAATCGGCCCCTGCAGCCAGCGGGCCACCTGCAGCATGTTGCTGAGCCTGAGGGGCTCTGCTGTGCCGTTGGAGGATCCGCTCATCCTGCTGAGCGTGCTCTGTTCAACCCCCTGTTCCTCCAGCCACTGACGCAGCGGCACGCTCAGTTGCCGGTTGCAGGCTTCGATCCACAGATCCCAGTCCTCAACGTCGTCGGTGAGCGGGATCTGAAGGCTGATCTGCAAGCTTTCACTGGGGTCCAGCAGCGTGACGCTGGCACGCAGTGGCGTCAGCCCCGTGTAGAGCAGTCGCCAGCCGTTGTTCCGCAGGGATTCGGTCGCTTGCTCACGCAAGGCCAGTCGTTCCATCGAACGGCTGTCCAGATTCTCCGGAGGTGCAAAGGCGGGGGTTGAGAGGGTGACCACATCTGCCTCAGTTGCCGCTGGTTCTCTTAAGGGATTTCGCCGCGGAAACGGGTCAGCTCGATCACAGGGTCTGTGAATCCCCACCAAGCCAGGCGATGCAGTCGATCTCAACCCTGGCTCCCTTCGGGAGCGCCGCCACCTGCACGCAGGCTCTGGCCGGGCTGATCCCTTCACCGAACACCTCGGCGTAAAGGGCGTTGACAGTCTGGAAATCAGCCAGATCCGCGAGGAACACGGTGGTGCGCACCACCTGGGCCGGTGTGGCTCCGGCTGCCGCGAGCACAGCATTCAGGTTGCGAAGCACCTGACGGGTTTCAGCCGCCACATCCCCATCTCCCACCATGGCCCCCGTGTCGGGATCGAGGGGGATCTGACCGGAGCAGTAGAGCCATCCTCCGGCCAGGACGGCCTGGTTGTAGGGCCCGACCGGAGCAGGGGCCGCTGCGGTGGTGATGGCTTGGGCGGTCATGGCCGGATCGCAGAATGAAGGCTGATCATCGCGTTCTGCTGTTGTCGCCTGCTTCGAGTCCCGTTGAATTGCGCGGTCTCTGGCATCGCTACGGCGATTCGGCGGAGTCCTGGACGTTGAGAGGGGTGGATCTGCAGCTCTCCGAAGGAGAGCTGATCGGCCTGCTGGGGCCCTCTGGATGTGGCAAGACCACCCTGCTGCGCCTGATCGCCGGCTTCGAGACACCGTCCAGAGGCAGCGTGCATCTGCAGAATCGGCCCGTTGCCGGAGAGGGGCGCTGGCTTCCCCCCGAGCGCAGGGGTGTGGGCATGGTCTTTCAGGACTACGCCCTCTTCCCCCATCTCACCGCCTGGCAGAACGCCTGTTTCGGTCTTCGCCCCGGTCAGGACGACAGCAGGGCCAGCTGGCTTCTGGATCTTCTCGGTCTGGAGGGTCTGCAGCAGCGTTACCCCCATCAGTTGTCCGGAGGACAGCGCCAGCGCCTCGCCCTGGCGAGGGCCCTCGCCCCGGCTCCGCAGGTGGTGCTTCTCGACGAACCGTTCTCCAATCTCGATGTGGAGGTGCGTCTGCGGCTTCGCAGTGAGCTCTCCACCGTGCTGCGCCTCTGCGGTGCCAGCGGCCTGCTGGTCACCCACGATCCCGGCGAAGCGCTGGCGATCTGCGACCGGGTCGCCGTGATGCGGGATGGCGTTCTGCATCAGTGCGCCAGTCCACGATCCCTGGTGCAGGACCCGGCGACACCTTTTGTTGGTCGCTTCGTGCTTCAGGGCAATCTGCTGCCGGTGGATCAGGAGACGGATGGCCGGCTTCGCTGCGATCTCGGCCTGCTCGAGCCGGTTGACGACATGCCGATCGACCCTCTCCCGGACCGCTCAACGGTGCTGGTGGATCCTGGTGCGATCGCGCTGGAGGTGGACCCGGAGGCCGAACCCTGTGTGATGGGGCGTGAGTTTCTGGGTCAGGCCTGGCAGTACCGCATTCAGGCCGGTGACCTGCATCTGCGGCTGAGTGTTCCCCTGGATCAGGATGTTCCTCGTGGAACGCGCTGCCGGCTGACGTTCCGGCCGGAGGCCACAGCCATCCTCTTTCCCCATCGGATCAGGGTGCGCGCCAGTGATCCTTGTGATGACGCAACTCAGCGAGCTGTTCCGCGGACTCGGCCTGCAGAAAAAGGTTGATGCGCCGCTCGGCCCCGATCGAGCTCGGCAGGCTCAGCTCTCCCCTCCGGCGCAGGGCCACCACGTCCCGATAGCGGCTGGCGATCGCTTCATCTCTGGGCCGATGCTGCAAAGCCCAGTGCAGATTCGCTTCCGTGTATTCATGGGCGCAGCAGACCTTGGTGCGGTCCGGCAGGCCAGCCAGCCGCTGCATCGCCCGGTGCATGTCCGCCGGCGTTCCTTCCATCAGTCGTCCGCAACCCGCTGAGAACAGGGTGTCCCCGCAGAACAGGACGGGGCCGAGATCCGGGTCCTCCTCTTCTGGCAGCAGGAAGGCGATGTGATTGGCGGTGTGGGCCGCCACATCGAGCACCTGCAGCTGGCGCCCGAGCAATGGCACCGCATCCCCGTCCGCAACGGAGATGGTCTGGAAGGGGATCCGTGTCCTGTCAGACGCTGCGGCGATCACATCTGCCGTCGGCCACCGCTCCAGCAGCGCTGGAGTTCCGCCGATGTGGTCGGCATGGTGATGGGTCTGCAACACCGCCACCAGCGTCAGATCCCTCTGCTCCAGCCAGACCTGAACGGGTTCGGCCACCGCTGGATCCACCACCACGGCGTTCCCGTCGCGCTCCCAGATCCAGATGATGTTGTCCTGCAGCACCGGCAGGGCATGAAGCGCGGAACGCATCGTTAAAGTCCAGCCTTGTATCCCGGCCCCCATGATCACCGTCGCACTGGCCAAGGGGGCGCTGCTCAAGGATTCGGTGACCCGATTCGCGGCGGCCGGGCTCGATTTCTCCGCTGTTCTCGACAAGAACAATCGCCAGTTGATGTTGCCCACCCCCTGCGGTCGGGCCCGCGCCCTGCTGGTGCGCAATGGCGATGTTCCCACCTACGTGGCCTATGGCCAGGCCCAGCTCGGTGTGGTGGGGTACGACGTTCTTCGGGAGCACCAGCTCCCCGTCGCCCAGCTGGTGGACCTCGGTTTCGGCGGCTGCCGCATGGCGGTGGCGGTGAAGGCCAGCAGCGGTTACACCCGTGCCGCCGACCTGCCCCCCCACTGCCGTGTCGCCAGCAAGTTCACCCACTGTGCCCGGGCGTTCTTCGATGCTCTCGACCTGCCTGTGGAGCTGGTGCATCTGAACGGTTCCGTCGAACTCGGCCCGATCACCGGCATGTCGGAGGCGATCGTTGATCTGGTGGCCACCGGCCGCACCCTGCGGGACAACGGGCTGGTGGCGATCGAGGATCTGTTCCAGTCCACCGCCCGCCTGGTGGGCCATCCCCTGTCCCTGCGCCTCGACACGGGGGAACTGGGAGCCATTGTTGACGCCATGCGCCTTGCGCAACCGGTCGGAGCCATGGCCTGATGAATGTCATCGGGGACTGGCAGCGGGTTCGCCGCCTCGGGCGATACCTGGCTCATGACCGGCGCCGACTGGTGCTCACCGTGCTGCTGCTGCTGCCCGTCGCTCTGGCGGGGTCGATCCAGCCTCTGCTGGTCGGCCAGGCGATCAGTGTGCTTCGCGGCGAAGCGAGCCTGCCGTGGCTCGCGGATCGCTCCACCCAGGAGGCGATGCGGATCATCGTCGGGCTGCTGCTCTGCGCTGTGCTGCTGCGTCTGGGGCTGCTGGGGCTGCAGACCTTCAACATCCAGGCGGTTGGGCAGCGTCTCACCGCCCGCATCCGAGACGATCTGTTCAAGCACGCGCTGGCGCTGTCGCTGCGGTTTCACGACTCCATGCAGGTGGGCAAGTTGCTCACCCGACTCACCAGTGATGTGGATGCCCTCGCCGAGGTGTTCGGCAGCGGTGCCGTCGGCGTGCTCGGCGATCTGGTCAGTCTTGTGGTCATCGCCGTCTCGATGCTGCTGATCGAATGGCGGATCGGTCTGCTGTTGCTGGTCACCCAGATTCCCGTGACCATGGTGGTTCTCTGGCTGCAGGGCCGCTACCGCGTGGCCAACTACAGCGAAAGGGAAGAGCTTTCCAAACTCAATGCCGACTTCCAGGAGAACCTGCAGGGTCTGGAGGTGGTGCAGATGTTCCGCCGCGAGGAGGTCAACAGCCGGCGCTTCCTGAAAACGGGTCTTGCCTACCGCCGTGCCGTCAACGGCACCATTTTCTTCGACAGCAGCATCTCCGCCTTCCTGGAATGGGTGGCGCTCGGAGCGGTGGCCCTCGTCCTGGCGCTCGGCGGCTGGATGGTCACCGACGGAGCGATGGGTCTGGGCATCCTCACCACCTTCATCCTCTACTCCCAGCGACTGTTCGATCCCCTGCGGCAGCTGGCGGAACGATTCACGCAGATCCAGCGCGGCCTGACGGCCGTGGAGCGCATCGGTGAACTGATGGAGGAGCCCCTCGAGATCCTGGAGGCCAGAGACGCGCGCCCGCTCAACGGCAGCGGCATCGGAGAGGTGATCTTCGAGGACGTCTGCTTCGGTTACAGGCCGGATGAGCCGATCCTTCACCATCTCTCCTTCCGGATCGCTCCCGGCGAACACGTGGCCCTGGTGGGACCCACCGGCTCCGGCAAGACCACCGTGATCCGTCTGCTCTGCCGTCTCTATGAGCCGCAGCGGGGACGCATCCTTCTCGATGGTCGCGACATCCGCAGCATCCCGATCGCCGATCTGCGGCGGCAGCTGGGGGTGGTGCTGCAGGACACCTTTCTGTTCAGCGGCAACGTCGCCGACAATCTGAGGCTCAATGCCGACATCAGCGATGGGGAGCTGCAGGGGATCTGCCGCGACCTCGGCCTTGATCCCCTCTTCGCCCGTCTGCCCCAGGGTCTGCAGACTCCGCTGCGGGAACGGGGCGGCAATCTCTCCTCCGGAGAGCGCCAGCTGCTGGCGGTCGCCCGGGTGGCGATCCGCAACCCCACCGTGCTGGTGATGGATGAAGCCACCGCTTTCATGGATCCAGCGACGGAAGCCACGTTGCAGCGGGATCTCGACCGCCTGCTGCAGAGACGCACCGCCGTGGTGATCGCACACAGGCTGGCGACAGTGGAGGCTTCCGACCGCATCCTGGTGCTGCGCCGGGGTGAGCTGATCGAGCAGGGCACCCACCTTGAGCTGCGCGCTCGCGGGGGCCTCTACGCCCAGCTGGCGGATCTGCAGGAGCGGGGGCTGGCCAGACTGTGATGATGCAGTCCCTACCGATGCCGACGGAAGAGCTGCTGCAGCAGTACGGCGCCGATGCCCGCCTCTGCCCGTGCGCCAACGACCAGCTCACCCTGGTGTTCAGTCAGACGCATTCCTTCGACCTGGTCGAACTGGAGCAGCTGCTGGAGGCGGTCGGCTGGAGTCGCCGTCCGGTGCGGCGGGTCCGCAAGGCACTGGCCAACAGCCTCCTGAAGGTGGGGCTCTGGCGTCATGACCCGCGCATTCCACGCCTGGTGGGTTTCGCCCGCTGCACCGGCGATGGTGTGTTCGAAGCCACCGTGTGGGACGTGGCCGTGCATCCGCTGTATCAGGGAAGCGGCCTTGGCCGTCAGATGATGGCCTATGTGCTGGAGGCGCTCGAGCAGATGGGCACCGAACGGGTCAGTCTGTTCGCGGATCCCGGTGTGGTGTCCTTCTATCAGCGCCAGGGCTGGGAACTGGAGCCCCAGCAGCATCGCTGTGCCTTCTGGTACGCCAGCTGAGACAGGCTCAGCGTCTGTAATCCCGAGCCAGGCCGTCTGCTGATGCTCCCCGGGCCCAGCGACGCCTCAGCAGGGCGTTACGCCAGGCCAGGTGCAGCACCCCCTGTCGTCGCCAGCGACGGCCGCTCGTGATCAGGGGGTGACCGATCCGCCGGAGCCGGGTTTGAGCGCCGAGGCGCTGGACAAGGTCAAGATCCTCCATCAGAGGAATCGGCCGATATCCCCCCACAGCGGAGTAGAGCCTGCGGTGGATCAGGAGCCCCTGATCGCCGTAGGGGCGTTGCCGCCAGCGACTGCGCCAGGCCACGGCCGCCTCCAGCAGACGCAGCATCGGGCGCTGTTCCGAGACCCTGAAATCGAAGTACCAGGCCTGTCTCTCCGCGTCAGGACGTTCCAGCACCGCTGTGACGGCGTCGACCCAGCCCATGGGCAGACGGCTGTCGGCATGCAGCACCAGCAGCCAGGGTCCGTGCGCCTGGGCGGCCCCCCAGCGCAGCTGCTGCCCGCGGCCAGCGACAGGGCTTCGCAGCAGGCCGGCCCCGCCGATGCGGGTCACCGCAGCCGTGGCATCGCCACTGCCCCCATCCACCACAAGAATCTCCAGATCCCCCGGCCATGTGGCCAGATCCGCCAGCAGCAGTGGGAGGGTGCCGGCTTCGTTGAGGGCCGGAATCACCACGCTCAGCCCAGCCAAGGCCGCAGATCCGCCAGCTGATCGAGGTCGTTGCGTTCCCCCAGCAGCATCGTGCTGACTCCGCGATCGGCCGCCTGCGCCAGCGTGCTGGCGAGCACCCGTTCCCCGCCCCAGGGGATGCCGCTCAGCGGCCAGAGCGCCGGTTGCCTCAGCAGCTCCCGGGACAGCCCGATCAGCCAGTAACCGCCGTCCTCCGCCGGCCCCAGCACCAGGTCGCTGCGTTGGAGCATCTCGATGGCCGCCAGCAGGTCACGGCGGTTCAGCCACGGCAGATCCGTTCCGATCACGAGGGTCGGACCGTCGGTTCGGCGGGACAGCAGCAGCTGCCGTCGCAGCCGCGTGCCCAGCCCTCCGCCTCCCTGAAGCCGGACGGAGCCGACGCCGAGGCTGCCAGCCCAACGCCTTGCTGCGCCGGGCCCTGTTCCACTCACCGCCAGCACAACATCCAGTTGCCCGTCCTGTTGCAGCCGCTTCGCCACGGCCAGGGTGTGTCCGGTCAGCCGTCGCTGAATGTGCGCTGCCCGTTCGGCGGCAACGGGGTGCTGCAGCACCTGGCTGAGATCGTGCGCCAGGCGACGTTTGCAGCGTCCTGCCGCGGGCCAACGGGCCATCACCACAAGCGCGGCTCCTGGCGGCATCTCAGCTCTTGCGCGGCAGTTCCTTGGGACGCACCTCAACGGTGAGTGGCTGCCCCTTCCGCTCCAGCATCAGCTGCATCGGTTCGCCGACCTGACCGCGATCCACGGCCAGCTGCACCTCCGAGGGGTTGCTGACCTCGGCACCGTCCACCTTCTGAATCAGGTCGCACTGCTGGATGCCGGCTTCGGCCGCCGGGGTGCCGGGCACCACTTCCACCACCAGAACGCCGTTGACCTCCGGGACTTCGCAGGTGTTGCCCGTGGCGTTGATCTCGCGGGCCAGCTGCGGGGTGAGGCTGCGCAGCTGCACGCCGATGAACGGATGGGAGGCCTGTCCGGTGCTGACGATCTGCTGGGCGATGCGCTTGGCCAGGTTGATCGGCACCGCGAAGCTGAGGCCGGCACCCGGTGCCTGCCGGATCGCCGTGTTCATTCCGATCACCTGGCCGGAGGCATTGATCAGCGGGCCGCCGCTGTTGCCGGGATTCACGGCTGCATCCGTCTGGATGTAGGGAACCCGCTGGCCGGCTCCGATGGCGTTGGTGCGGCCCACGGCACTGATGATGCCGGCGGTGACGGTGTTGTTAAGGCCGAAGGGATTGCCGATGGCGATCGCCCATTCCCCCGGTCGCAGCGTGTTGGAGTCCCCGAGGCTGGCCACGGGCAGGTTTTCGGCCACCACCTTCACCACCGCCACGTCGGTGAGTGGATCGCCACCGAGCACCTTCCCATTGAAGCTGCGGCCATCCGGAAGTGTCACGGCCACGGTGTCCGCTCCCCGCACCACATGTTCGTTGGTGAAGATCAGACCGTTGGTGCGGGTGATGAACCCGGAGCCCTGCCCCTGCTGGCGCTGGGTCGACGGCCCAAATCCGAACATGCTGCCCAGCGGGTTGTTCACCTCCTTCACCGTGTCGATCCGGACCACCGCAGGGCCCACGCGATCGACCGCTTTGACGATCACGTTCTCGCCCGGTTGAAGCGGTGCCGTCCGGGGTTCGTCGTTCACCACCGGCGGCAGTGTCACGGGTGCCTCCTGCTCCAGCCCCAGCTGCTGCCGCAACTGGGCGCAGGAGCTGAGGCTGGTGGCGATCAGGGCGATCCCGATCCAGGCGATTGATCGCTGCATCCCGACTTGGTGTCTCCTGCTTCATTTAAGGCGGGTTTGCCGGGGCATCCTGCGTAGATTCGGCGCTGAGGGAGATGGCAGTGGCGGTGCTGACGGGCGAGGAGCTCTGGAACCAGGTGCAGCAGGGGCTGCAGACCAAGCTCAGCAAGCCCACCTTCGAAACATTCATCCGGCCCACGGGCTGCAGCGGCTTCGCCAACGGAGAACTGAAGCTGCTCGCTCCCAACCCGTTCGCCAGCATCCGGCTGAGGGAGCAGCTGCTCCCCACCATCGCCGAGCTGGCCAGCTCGGTGTGCGGTCAGGCGGTGCAGGTCACGGTTCTGGCGGACACCGCTCTGGCGCCACCCGACAACGCCCCGTCCGACCCGGTGGAAGCGCCTGCACCGGCTCCCTCAGGAGGATCCGGGCCTCCACCACGGCGCTATCTGCCGGGACTGAACCCCCGCTATGTGTTCAGTCGCTTCGTGGTGGGTCCCAACAGCCGCATGGCCCATGCCGCTGCCCTGGCCGTGGCGGAAGCTCCCGGCCGTGAGTTCAATCCACTGTTTCTCTGCGGCGGCGTCGGTCTGGGCAAGACCCATCTCATGCAGGCCATCGGTCACTACCGGCTTGAGATCGATCCCGATGCCCATGTGGCCTACGTCTCCACCGAGACCTTCACCAATGACCTGATCGACAGCATCAGCAAGAAGAGCACCAAGGCCTTCCGCGACCGCTACCGCGCCGCAGATCTGCTGCTGGTGGATGACATCCAGTTCATCGAAGGCAAGGAGTACACCCAGGAGGAGTTCTTTCACACCTTCAATGCCCTGCATGAGGCGGGAAAGCAGGTGGTGATCGCCAGCGACAGGCCCCCCAGTCAGATCCCCCGACTGCAGCAGCGGCTGATCTCTCGGTTCCAGATGGGGCTGATCGCCGACATCCAGGCCCCGGATCTGGAGACCCGCATGGCGATTCTCCAGAAGAAGGCGGAGCAGGAGCGCATGGCGTTGCCCCGCGATCTGATTCACTACATCGCCGGACGCTTCACCTCCAACATCCGCGAGCTGGAGGGGGCTTTCACAAGGGCTGTGGCCTTCGCCTCGATCACGGGCCTGCCGATGACGGTGGAGTCGGTGGCACCGATGCTCGATCCCACGGGGCAGGGGGTGAAGGTGACGCCGCAGCAGGTGATCGAGAAGGTGTCGGAGGTCTTCGATGTCACGGCCGATGAGATGCGCAGCAGCACCCGTCGCCGTGCGGTCAGTCAGGCCAGGCAGGTGGGCATGTACCTGATGCGCCAGGGAACGGATCTCAGTCTTCCCCGCATCGGCGACACCTTCGGCGGCAAGGATCACACCACCGTGATGTACGCGATCGAGCAGGTGGAGAAGAAGCTCTCTGCGGATCCTCAGCTGGCCGGCCAGGTGCAGAAGGTGCGGGATCTGCTCCAGATCGATTCACGCCGGCGCCGCTGATCAGCGGCAGGCCTTTTTGTCTCCGCGCCAACCGGCCATGTCGGAAGCGGCAGGGGAACAGACCAGACGGCGGGCCGGAGCAAGCGCCGGTTCCAGACTCCGCGAACTGAAGGGAGGCAGAGGGCGGCGGCGCAACCAGGCTCCCCAGCGGAATTCGTGATACGGGATCTGGGGCTGGGGTTTGATGAATCCCTCCTTCTTCAGCTTCCAGACCAGGCTGCGATAGGGATCATCGTCAAGATCCAGCAGCGAACCCGGCAGTTCCGCTGCCATCCGGGGTCCGTTGCCCCGTCCATCCACCAGGTACAGCCAACCCTTCGCTTCCAGAAAGGCCAGCACCTCCTGCGGATCGCTCACGGCTGGTTCCGCAATCACGTATCCCCATGCCGAGGCGTGGGGATCCAGTCCGAGCAGGCCGCGCAGCCGGTGATGTCGATCCACCATCCAGAGATCACCGGCCGCGCTGCGCACCAGAGGAACCGGCTTCTGCCGGAGAGCGCTGAGGCGTTCCTCCCGGCTTTCCTGGGCGAAGTCCTGCTGCCGGGCCCAGACCTCTGCCAGACCGACGCACCACTGGGTCGGGCGAAGCCTGGCGACGGGAACTTCCAGCAGCTGTGTGCCTTTGCCCGCTTCTGGAATCGGTTCGAAGGCCGGGAGCTGCAGGGGCACGCGTCGGTGCAGGCGCACCGTCACTATGGCGGAGCAGGCCAGGGTCAGGGCTATCTCAGAAAGGCCTGGGGATCCTGGTCGTATCGATCCCGGATCGGCAGCGGTCGGGGAGCGGCCGGGCCATCCAGTGCTGCCGTCGCCTCGAGACACTGCCGCAGCAGCCGCGCCGCCGGCAGCGGCATGTCTCTCGGAACGGAGATTCGATCCCGGAGATACCGCAGTCCGGCTGCACTTCCGGAGGTCGGTCGGCAGGGGCGTCCGGTGATCAGCTGGGTCAGTGCGGCGCGCAGGGGCTGATCGAACCGCTCGCTCCCGAGGGGGTTCAGCGCCAGCAGCTGGTCGCGGTGTCGCATCACCCGACCAAGGGCAAGAGCTGTTGTCCGCTTCGGATCGTCGTCGGTCCAGCTGGTTTCGTCCTGTCCGAGCCCGTCGCCGCGATCAATGGCTTCCGCCAGTGACTGCTGGCTCTCGGAAACATCCGGCCAGCAGCCGCCCATCTGCGGCGGAAGATCATGGGCATGGGTGTGCATGTCGCTCTGGGTGCCCCGGTAGGTCTCCAGCTGTTCAAGCGCCGCAAACCAGCGATCGATCGCCGGATGTTCGCGACGGAGGCGATACCCCTTGTAGTAGGCCAGGGAGGCGTTCATCCGCTCCACATAGGGCACGAACACCAGGTCCACGCCGCCCGGTCCCTGGTCATCCAGCCACGGACCAGGGGTCTGCTCCAGGGCCTGTTCCATCCGTTGCGCCGTGCGCTGGAACTGGTCGCGGGCCTGCTGCTGCTGTCTCGGCCTCAGGCCCGGGGAGCAGAGCCAGAGACACCAGGCCCGGAAGAGCAGACGCTCCAGCTGCCGCAGCTCCAGAGCCCGTGGATCCATCAGCGGCAGGCCGAGCGGTCCGAAGGCCTGCTCCAGGCTCAGCAGGATCACGTCGCTTTCGGTGATCAGCTGTCCGTCCAGCTCAAGGGCGGGAAGCATTCCCGATGGCACCAGCTGCAGAAACCAGGGCTCCTTGCTGCCGTAGCAGCGCATCGTCACCTTGCGGATGCGGTACGGGATGCGCTGGAACTCAAGCCACAGCCACACTTTCTGGCAGTAAGGGCACCAGGCGTGATGGTCGCGGTAGAGGGTGACCCTGACGTCGGATTCGGAGTGCCCGAACAGACGCAGAACGGCCTGGGAGCTGGTGGGACCGTTGATGCGGTCCGGTTCCTGGCCGATGTGTTGACTTAACTGCTCCCAGCTCTGAGCTTCAGGAGTTGCCGGTGTAGGGGGCATGCAGGATCGGCGCGACGTTCCCTCTGCCATAGGACTGCCAGTCGCCGAGTTCCTTCATCAGGGCCAGACAGTCCTGCTGGCGGCCCTCACGTGCCAGCTGATCAAGGCGTTGTTTCAGGTCGTCCATGGTCAGCATCATCACGATTTCGCGACGCTGAGCGCTGGGAGCCTGCTGCAGGTCAGGGGACTGCTGAGAGTGACGCTGGGGTTGTTTCATCGGTAAGAGGGCTCAAGCAACTGCGGAACAGCGGTTTACGGGTCCTTCAGGACATCTTTCCCGGACCATAACTCTGCCTTTACCTAAGCGCAGGTGTTCCCGGGCACCCGTCTCCGCTTCCCGGGCGTCAAGAGAATGGGACCCCCTGAGGTGTTGCGGATGGATGCCGATTTTGATCTGATCGTTCTGGGAGCGGGTTCCGGTGGTCTGGCTGCCGCCAAGCGGGCGGTTCGCCACGGGGCGCGGGTGGCGATTGCGGAAGGAGATCGGGTCGGGGGGACCTGCGTGATCCGTGGCTGTGTTCCGAAAAAGCTGCTGGTCTACGGCGCGCAGGCCCGGCATCAGCTGCAGGACGCGCCCTCCTACGGCCTGCACGTGGAGGCTGTGCGCTCGGATGTGAGTGAACTGCTGGAGCGCGTGCGTTCGGAGGTTGATCGCCTCAACCTCCGCCATCGCCAGATGCTCTCGGAGGCCGGGGTGGAGTTGCTGCAGGGCTGGGGCCGGTTCACGGCTCCTGATCGCATCGGTCTGTCCGCCACGCCCGGTGGACCGATCGAGCGAGAGCTCGGAGCAGCCCGGATTCTGATCGCTGTCGGCGGTCAGCCGATCCGGCCCTCGATCCCCGGCGCGGAACACACCTGGCTGAGTGACGACATGTTCCTGCAGGAGACCTACCCGGATCAGGTCGTGGTGGTGGGTGCTGGATTCATCGCCTGTGAATTCGCCTGCATCCTCCGGGGCCTCGGGGTCTCGGTGACCCAGGTGGTGCGGGGCTCCCGTCTGCTGCGGGGCTTTGACCATGAGCTGGCCGATGCGGTTCTGACCGGGATGCAGGACAGCGGCATCCAGGTGTTGTTCGATCGCACGGTCCATGCCGTCGACCGCGTGTCGCCCGATGACCCGTCAGCCGGGTTGACGGTGGAGCTGTCTGATGGCCGCCGCCTCCCCTGCGGCGGCGTGCTGATGGCCACGGGCCGTCGTCCCCGGCTGGAGGGGCTCGGCCTCGAGATCGCCGGCGTCGCGGTCGACCGTGGACGCGTTCTGGTGGATGCGGATCAGGCCACGTCCGTGCCCCACATCCATGCCGTCGGCGACGTCACCGATCGGATCAACCTCACACCGGTGGCCATCGATGAAGGCAGGGCCTATGCCGACAGCGTCTTCGGCGGCAGGCCGCGGCAGGTGAATCACGACCTGGTGGCCACCGCGGTGTTCTCCGACCCGGAACTGGCCAGCGTCGGATTGTCGGAACAGGCTGCGATCGAGCGCTTCGGCGAGGAAGCGGTCACGGTGCACCGGGCCCGCTTCCGTTCGATGTCCAGAGCGCTTCCCGCCAGCGGTCATCGCTGTCTGCTGAAGCTTGTGCTGCAGCGGGAGGGAGGCCGTGTGCTCGGCTGCCACATGGTGGGAGAGCACGCCGCGGAGATCATCCAGATGGCGGCCATCGCCGTTGGAATGGGAGCCACCAAGGCTGATTTCGATCGCACCATGGCGCTGCATCCCTCCGTCTCGGAGGAGTTCGTGACCATGGGGTGATGATCCGGATCGGCTCTGTCAAGCAGGTCAGTGACCTGCAGAACCAGTGTTTCGACCTAATTTCTGGGCATTCGCTTGATCCGGTTGTTCGGCGCTGAGGCACTGAAGCAGGGAGGTGCGCTGATGGCACCGTTGCTGCTGCTCTCCATCGCTGTGCTCTCAGCAGGATTCGAGCGCCTGATCTACTGGCTCAGCTGGAGGCGGGAGCAGCCCGGTTGCCTCGATGCCCTCCGGACCTCCCTGTCAGGGCTGACCAACGCCGAAGCCAGCAGGGTGCTCGAACAGAAGCTGCGCCGACTGGATCGCCAATTCAGCCGCTGGGAGCCCAGCCTTGATCTGGCGATGGTGCTGGGTCCTCTGATGGGGTTGCTCAGCACGGTGCTGGGACTGATGAAACTTCTCCAGGCCCTCGGTCCGGATCTCCTGCTTCCCAGGGGGGAGACCCTGTTGTCGGATTACGGAACCATCCTGGTGGGCACGGCTCTCGGGCTGGTGGTGGCGATGGTGGCGCTGCTGGTGCAGCGCATCAATCGCATGCAGCGCCGGTCCGTTGTGGCCCAGTTGCGCGAGGCCTGTCTGGAGGTCTGAATGCCGCTTGTCCTCGCCCTCAGCGCTGTCACCGTGACGTTGACGACAGCCCTGGCACTGCTCCCAAGTTCTCTCAGAGAGACACCGATCGAGAGTCCAAGCGTCCCCCTGGTCGACAGCCAGGCCGAACGCTGGTTCGTTGTGCGCTCCTCCAGCGGCAGCTGGTATCTGAACGGCGAGCCGATGGCCTCCAATCTTCTGGCTCGGATCCTCATGGGGCCGGACCTGCCTCCGGGTGGCGTCAGCTTCCTGCCGTCCAGTGCCAGATCGGCCTCGCTGGTGGCCGACGATCTGGCCTGGCTACAGAGCAACAGCGCTGGTCCGGTGCGTCTGCAGCTGGAGGAGATCCAGCTGTGACCTCCTCCTCTCTGCGCTGGTCGGTCGGTTTCTCCCTGGTCGCCGTGTCCCAGCTGCTGCTGATCACGGGATTGATCGTTCTGCCCCAGTGGCGGGCCCAGATGTCTGCCCGGGATGGGGTGATCACCTTCTTCGTGGGTAGGGACGGTTCAGTCCGTCTCTGGAATCGCCCCATCGATGCGGCGGTGATGCCCGCCCTGGTTCAACGGGCCGAACGCTTCAACGCCACCGCCCGCGTGCGGCTGGTGGCGTCACCCGGGGTCACCTGGGGTGTGGTGCAGGACCTTGTCTCCCTTCTTGATCAGACATCACTCGATGTTGAACTTCAGCTCCCTCCGACAGCGCGCTCCTGAGCTGCTGCTGCTCGCACTTCCCGTCGGCCTCTCTCTGGTTGTTCACAGCGTCTGGATCTCCAGAAGCGGCGCTGAAAGCCGAGTGGGTGATTCGGACCAGAGCGTCAGCATCGACAACACCGCCCAGCTGGTGCGGATCACCCGACGGGCATCACAACAGCAGACGCTGGCTGCTGTGGGGTTGGATCTGAGCGGCACGCTTCCTCCCCCGGCTGCCGACGTGCTGCAGAAGATCGAGCTGCCTGACCCCAAGCCGGACTGCCCACCCCAGCAGGAACGGGTGACCACCAAGGTGCTGCCGGATGTCAGTGCACCAACGGCGATTCCGGCACCCCAGGAGCAGACGGCTCAGCGGCAGGAAACGGTCGTTGCAACGGCGCCGAGCGCGCCGTTGCAAGCGCTGGACGGGGTCGCTCTCGATCGGCTGTGGGGACTGGCGATGGGGGTGCCGGTCTGGCCGGAAGACCTGCTGGGGCCGAAGCCGGTGATCGGAGAACTGCGGGAGCTCTCGCTCGACGACGTTGCCGACATGGATGCAATGGATCTTCATGAGCTCTCCGTTGAGGCGGAGTCCGGCACCTATCTGGTGAAGGTTTTCGGAGACAGGGTTTTCCTGCTGAGAGAACCCTGAGTCGGTCGCAACAGCGACAGGGACCGGGCAAAGAGGACCTTATGGTGAAGTTAAGAATGCGTTAATGCCTGATGCCCACTCTCCTGCTTCTGCTCCTCGCGTCGTGGCTTGGGGTGGGAACCGTGCAGGGGGGCGAGTGGTGCAGGTCTCAGGAGGGGGCGGTCGGCAGTTACGACCCCGGACGGCAGGAGATCAACCTGTGCATGGAGCGGATCCGTGAGAAACAGCGATCCCCGATGGAAGTGGCGCGGCACGAGCTGTTTCATGCCGTGCAGCACCTGTTCGGGCGCAATGGCCGCAGTTTCCTCAGTGATGACCAGATCACGCCCCTGGTGCGCTGGCTGATGGACGACGGTGAAGTGATGGCCGTGCTCATGCTCTATCCCAGTGAGGAGATCAACAGCGAGCTGGAGGCACGTCTCGTGTCGCGATTGCTGCCCAATGAGGTCATCGGTGGTGCTCTGCTGGCAGGTCGGCTGCTCCAGGACGCACCACAGCAGGGACCGATCGGATCCTTGCGGGCCTACCTGCTCGGTCGCCCTGATTCCTGATGTCCGACGCTTAGGCGAGGGTGTCCGCCAGGCGAAGGGCCAGTGCGATCACCGTGAGGCCCGGTCCGACGCTCGGACAGCTCGGGAAGACACTCGCATCGGCGAGGTAGAGGTTGTCAAGCTCATGGCACTTGCCGAAGCCATCGACCACGGAGCTCGAGGGATCCTCACCCATGCGGCAGGAACCGCAGCCATAACCCACAACGCTCATCGGGGCTCCACCGCGGGCATGGGTGGGTGCCTTCAACACCACCTTGGTCACCGGATCCTTCTCCACCTCCTTCAGGGTGTCGATCCAGCGGTAGACCAAGCGGTCATGCGCTTCCCGGTTGTTGTGGATGTAATTGATCCTGATCTGGTCGTTGTGCAGCCAGATCTTGTTGTGGGGATCCGGCATCACCTCCGTCATCGCCCACCAGGCGACGGAGCGGGACGCCAGTCGCTCAAGGCCGAAATCGGGGATCATTTTGCTCACCAGGGAAAGCACTGGTGGTGACTCGGCAAACAACGCGTCCTGCAGAACGCCTCCGGCTGTCTGGATGTGGCCAAGCGGGAAGCTGACGTTCTTGTCACCCCAGTAGTAGTCGTTGATGCCCAGAGAGCGCCCGTATCTGCCGCTGTTGCGTTCCGTGGCCAGCTGCAGGATCGAGGTGAGCTGAAGATTCATCAGATTGCGGCCCACCTGATCGGAGCCGTTGCTGATGCCTTTGGGGTGGTGCGAGTTCGCCGAACGCAGCAGGATCACCGGGGTGTTCACGGCCCCGGCCGCCAGCACCACGACATCAGAGCGGAACAGCCAGGTGTCGCCATCCAGCTCCGCCTCCACGGCCTTCACCTCACTGCCGCTGGGGTTCACATGCAGTCGCAGCACCCTGGCGTTGTCGCGCAGGGTGAGCCGGTCTGGATCTCCGGCTTCAAGGCCGAACAGCTGGGAATCGCCGCTCGGGTCGTCCCGATCCTCGGACCAGCTGACCGGAATGTCGTACGGCTGGCATCCCTGGCGTTGCAGCGCGGCACGTAGGGGTTCGAGGAACGGCTCCACCGGCTTGGGCTTGGCCACGTAATCACCGTTGCGGCCCGGCTCGGTGGGGTCCACCCCCGCCTTGCCGTGCACCCGGTACAACTGCTCCGCCTGCTCGTAGTACGACGCCAGTTCGCTGTAGTCGAATGGCCAGGCCGGCGAGATGCCCTCCTGAAGAGGAACTTCGCCGAAGTCCTGCTCGCGCATGCGCTCGAGCACAGCTCCCCAGATCTTGGTGTTGCCGCCGCGGGCGTAGGTGGTCTGGGGCGCGAAGGGATCGCCGTCCGGCCCGAACCAGCGTTCGTTCTTGGGGTGGTAGCGGTCCTTGCGGAACAGATCCACGTCGGCGACGTTCTGGTCCTCGAGAGCCATGGCCCCGCCGCGCTCCAGCACCAGCACGGATTTGCCCTTGCGGCTGAGGGCACCGGCCAGGGTGCCGCCACCGGCTCCGCTGCCGATGACGATGACGTCGTAATGGCGGTCGTCGATGATCATGGGATTACTGCCAGACGTAGATGAGGAGGAAGAGGATGATCCAGATCACATCGACGAAGTGCCAGAACAGGCTCACCGAAGCGACGCCCATTTCGCCCTTGTCGTAATTCCCCGGACGAAAGGAACGCGCCAGCATCAGGCCCATCAGCAGGATGCCGGTGATCACGTGCAGTCCGTGAAAGCCGGTGAGCAGGTAGAACATCCCGCCGAAGACGCCGCTGCCGAGGCTGAAGGTGAGCTCCGACCATTCGACGTACTGCCCGTAGACGAAGTACGAGCCCATGGCCATGGTGAGCAGCCAGACCGCCCGGAAGCCCCAGAGGTTGCGCTGATGCAGGTAGCGCTCAGCGAAGTAGGCAACAAAGCTGGAGCTCACCAGCACCACGGTGTTGATCAGTGGCATGCGCACCTCCAACCCTTCGACGCCATCCGGGAGCCATTGGGGGGCCGTGAGCTTGAGCACCGCGTAGCCGGCGAAGAAGGCCAGGAAGATCACGCTCTCGGAGCAGAGGAAGATCACGAAACCGGTCATGTTGTGACCGTCGTGCTTCACATGCCCGGGGGTGTGATTCAGCTGCAGATCGGGGTTGACGCTGGTCATCGGGTCAGGCCTCCAGGGAGCGGCGGACGTAGAACTCCTCGTCCTCGACGAGGGGGTGCCCCAGGCCGTAGCCGTAGGGCTCGCTGATCACGGTGGGGATGTCGTCCTCGAAGTTCTCAGCTGGTGGCGGGGAGGGCAGCAGCCACTCCAGGCCGATGGCCCGCCAGGGATTGGGAGGAGCCTTCGGACCCCGGGCCCAGGAGCTCACGATGTTGAGGATGAAGGGAATCGAGGCGACGCCGAGCATGAAGGCACCGATGCTGCCCAGCACGTTCCAGATCGCGAATTCCGGGTCGTAGGAGGCGACACGGCGGGGCATGCCCAGCAGACCGGCCCAGTGCAGGGGCAGCCAGTTCAAGGTGGCACCGATGAAGGTGAGCACGAAGTGCACCTTGCCGAGGCCTTCGTAGTACATCCGGCCGGTGAACTTGGGGAACCAGTGGTAGATCCCGGCGAACACCCCGAAGCCGATCGTGTTGAAGATCACGTAGTGGAAGTGGGCCACCACGAAGGCGGTGTTGCCCACGTGAATGTCGATCGGAACCGTGGCCAGCATCACGCCGGTGATGCCGGCGAAGATGAAGTTGAACAGTCCGCCGAGGCAGAAGAGCATCGGCGTGTTCAGCCTTAAATTTCCTTGCCACAACGTTCCCAACCAGGCGAACACCTTCACGCCCGTGGGCACCGCGATCAGCATCGTGGTGAACATGAAGATGTGGCGCATCCAGTTCGGCGTGCCCGTATAGAACATGTGGTGGGCCCACACGATCAGGCTGAGGAAGGTGATGCCGAAGGAGGCGATCGCCACGAAGCGGTAACCGAACAGTGGCTTGCGGGCATACACCGGGAACAGCTCGGAGAAGATGCCGAACACCGGCAGCACCAGCACGTAAACAGCGGGGTGGGAATAGAACCAGAAGAAGTGCTGGAACAGCACCGGATCGCCACCGCCTTCCGGGCGGAAGAAGCTGGTGCCGAAGCTGAGGTCGAACAGCAGCATCACCGCTCCGCCGGTGAGAGCGGGCAAACCGATCAGCTGGATGGTCTGGGCAGCCCAGGCGGTCCACACGAACAGCGGCATGCGGAAAAACGTCATCCCGGGCGCCCGCATGCGGATGATCGTCGTCACGAAATTGACGGCACCCATGATCGAGGAGATTCCCGAGAGGGCCACCGCCAGGATCCACAGGAACTCGCCGTTGATGAAGTGCCCGAGGGGGTTCTGAAGGCTCATCGGCGGGTAGGACCACCAGCCCGATGACGCCGGTCCGCCGGGGGCGAAGAAGCTGCCCATCAGCACCGCGGCGAACACCGGCACCAGCCAGAAGGCCGCGGCGTTCAGCTTCGGAAATGCCATGTCCGGCGCACCGATCATCGTGGGGATCAACAGATTGTTGAAGCCGTTGAGAATCGGGAACAGAAACAGGAACAGCATCACTGTTCCGTGCATTGTGTAGAGCCCGTTGTAAACACTCGGGTCAACCAGATCAGCCGGTGGCGTGATCAGTTCGCCCCGCACGATCATGGCCAGCAGACCACCCACCAGCAGGAAGAAAAGCGAGGTGGCGATGTATTGGATGCCGATCACCTTGGCATCGGTGTTGAAGCTGAAAAACCGCTTCCAGTTATCGGGTGCACCGGGTACCGGATGCGGCGCTTTGAGGATGCGGGGGTCGTACTTGGTGGTCGTCATGGCGCGTCTCAGGCGTCGTGGGGGATGGAGGGATCGCCGGGGTCGTTCACCATCGGAGCCGGTGCGGGTGGCACCGTTGCCCAGCCCTTGTCACCGCGGGCGATGCGGCGGTCATACAGCGGGCGGCCTGGATCGAGTCCGGGTTGCAGGGGCTTTTTGGCGGTCGCCTTCAGCCAATCGCCATACGCCTCCTCCGATTCGACGATCACGTCGGTCTGGTTCTGCGAGAAGTACGCGCCGCTGAACATGGCGTCGCGCAGCCGGAAACGTCCTTCCTTGGTTGGCGTGAGGCTGTAGGAAATGATGCTTCCGGGGATGATGTCCTGCTTCAGACGGAAGGCCGGAACGAAGAAGCTGTGCAGCACGTCTTCCGAGATCAGCCGGAAATTGACCCGTTGATCAATCGGAAGATGCAGCTCTGAACTGCGCACCCCGTTGGGGTAGATGAATTCCCAGCTCCACTGGCGGGCGATCACATCGATCGGTCCCACATCAGCCATGGGATCGGCTTCCATCAGTGCGGTCGGATCGGTGCCGATGACGTATTTGTGCTTCGGACCGAGGGTCTGAAGCTTCATGTTCACGTTCATCGTGTAGGTGGCGATCACAAAGACCGTCACCAGCGGAATGATCGTCCAGACGATTTCCAGCTTGGTGTTGCCTTCGATCGGAGCACCGTCGCTTTCGTCGTACTTGCCGGCCCGGTTGAACAGCAGCACCCAGCCCATCACTCCGGTGCAGCCGAAGAAGATGAAGGAGCCGATACCGGTTTCAAGCGCGAACAGATCGTCGACGTAGGACGCTGCACTGGATGCCTGCGGCGGGAACCAGCTGTACGACCAGGTCGCCATCAGTTTGGCGATCACCAGGTTGATCGCCACGGCGATCGTGATGACCACAATGGCGCCGATGTTCGGGCTTTTCTTGGGAGCAGTGGTGGTCATGGCAGCACCTCCTTCAGATCGGCACCGGCGGCCAGAAGCTGATCCGCGGTGATGTGCACGCCGAAATCACTGGCCAGCCAGGCGCCGAGACTTCCGTGCAGACCCATGACCATCAGCATCGAGGCCCCGCAGAACAGGTACAGCCAGGTCACCTGGCGTCCCAGATCCCTGCGCCAGACGAAGCGCTGGTAGCCGCGCCAGACGGTCATGGCGACGATCACCAGAAGAATGGCGACCCCCCCGATGGCATGCCACAGCATGGTGTCGATGGCGGTCTGGCCGAGGATGCTGCGGATGCCGGGCAGCGGCACCGCCAGCAGCATTTCGTAGAAACCGGCGGCCACCGTGAAGAAGGTGATGCCGCTGCAGGCCACCAGGTTGTACCAGCCCACATCGTGGAAACCGCTGCGGGTCACCGGCAGGGCCAGGAAGCGGAACAGCCGCTTCTCCAGCGGATAGAAGGCACCGGCGAAGTCGAAGGCGATTCCGATCGCAAACAGCCCGATGGTCAGATGAACCAGATTCGGGTGCAGTGGAATCGCGTAGGGAAGATCATTGGCACCGAGAGAGTCGGCGATCTCGTTGATCGGCGATGGGATGGCGGCGAGCAGGGTCATGACACCACTCCCTGGCGGATCGCTTCCACCACCGGCACGGTGTGCAACCCGTAGACCCACACCAGTTTGTCGCCGAGATACACCTGGACGAACACCAGACCGGCCAGCACGAGATCAAGAGCCAGAAAGCCCTTCGGCAGGACAGTTGGATCCTTCTGGCGAGCCACGTAGCGCCATCCGGTGAGCAGAGCCAGCACACCGGCAAGGGACCAGCCGATGGTGCTGTGGACATTGAGGATGTCTCGCGAGGCCCCGTAGGGATTGGCGAGGCCGGCTTCGATCTGTCCGAAGATGATGGCAACGAAGATCGCCACTGTGGCGACGAGCAGATTCCAGAAGCTCACTTCAAAGAGGTTCTTCTTTCCGGTCACCACCCCGATCACGTCGAAGACGACCGTGATCAGTGCCATGGAGATCACGAAGTGGACGACGATCGGATGAATGACGTCGAGCCAGGGGAGATTTTTATCGTTGAGCGCAGGTAGAAGATCGAGCATCGGCAAGCCGAGAGGCACGCTTCCAAAGCATGGACATCGTTTTCGGGACGGTCATCCCTGAATGTGGAAATACAACTGGCCTGGTTGTCTGACTCACCTGAGGGAGTGATCGGCGCTACGGCGAGTCGTGCGCCAGTAGATGACCGCCTGCGTGATGATCAGAATCATCACGATCGGCATCACCAGGCAGAGAATCGCCAGCCGGTATTCATCAGACCATTCCGACAACTGGGTTCTGGGAAGAACGTTGTCGGTGATGTACAGCACATAGAGGCCGAGCAGCAGCCCCCCTTCCAGACGGCTGATCTGACCTCGGGTCCAGAAGATCGGCAGGCAGGCCAGGCTGGTGAGCAGCATCACCGGAAGGTCTTCGCTGATCAGCTCCGGGCTCACGTCCAGGCCGCGCCCTGCGGCCATCAGGGCTCCGCCGCCCAGCACCATCATCAGATTGAGCAGGCAGCTGCCCACCACGTTGCCGATCGCCAGATCGGTGCGCCCCCGCAACGCCGCCACCAGGGAGGTGATCAGCTCCGGCATCGAGGTGCCCGCCGAGACAATCGTGAGTCCGATCACGGCTTCACTGACGCCGAGCAGTGTGGCCGCTGTGGTGGCTCCGCCCACCAGCACCTTCGATCCAATCGTCAGCACGACGATGCCGGCGAGCAGCTTCAGAACCGCCACCTGCCAGCCACCACTGGCCGCATCCGCATCGATCTCCGGTTCCGCCCCTTCGGTGGCATCCGGTTCCTCCCTGGCCGTGCGGATCTCCCAGATGGTGTTGATCACAAGGCCCAGCAGCAGGGCGATGCCGGCCTGCCAGGTCAACCGTCCTGCAGAGGCCATGCCCCAGACCGCTGCGGAGATGGCGATCATCAGCGGAACATCCCGACGCACCAGTCGGCTTTCAACGCGCAGCGGCAACACCACGGCGCTGCTGCCCAGCACCACCATCACATTGAAGATGTTGCTGCCCACCGCGTTGCTCACCGCCAGGGCATCAGCGCCCTGCAGCACTGAATTGATGCTCACGAACAGTTCGGGAGCGCTGGTGCCCAGGGCCACCACGGTCAGGCCGATCACCAGCTGTGGGATGCCGAAGATCACCGCCAGGGCGACGGCCCCCTGCACGAACAGTTCGCCGCCACCGAACAGCAGGGCGATACCGATCAGCACTTCCAGTGACGCCTGCAGGAATTCCGGCATAGAACCGTCAATCGTGGGGGGATTCTGCTCTGCCGGGAACCGGCTTAGGGTTCGGCCTCTCTAGACACAGCTCAGGGTGTGCTGAATCGCTTCAACACCAACAATCTCCGTGGAGATGCTTTCGGAGGTCTCACGGCGGCTGTGATCGCACTGCCGATGGCCCTGGCCTTCGGTATCGCGGTCGGCAATGCGTCCGGGGTTCCGGAGGTGGGTGCTGCCGCCGGTCTGTGGGGCGCCGTGATCATCGGCCTGGTGGCGTCCCTGTTCGGAGGGACCCCCACGCTGATCTCGGAACCCACGGGTCCGATGACGGTTGTGTTCACCTCGGTGGTGATCAGCTTCGCCAGTACAGCGGAGAGTCCCGAGAAGGCCCTGGCGATGGCCTTCACGGTCGGTGTGCTGGCCGGCGTCTTTCAGATTCTGTTCGGCCTGTTCCGGCTGGGCAGATACATCACGATGATGCCCTACACAGTGATCTCGGGCTTCATGTCCGGTATCGGCATCATTCTGGTGCTGCTGCAACTGGCGCCTTTCCTCGGCCAGGATCCGAAGGGTGGCGTGATGGGAACCCTCAGTCAGCTGCCTGCCCTGATCCAGGGAACGCAGCCGATGGAGCTTTCGCTGGCCGTGATCACCCTGGCCATCCTCTGGTTCACACCATCGGCTCTGAAGAAGGTCTGCCCGCCACAGCTGCTGGCACTGGTGGTCGGCACCTTGCTGGCGGTTTCCGTGTTCAGCGGGGCAGGTCTGCGGACGATTCCGTCCTTCTCCGCCGAGTTCCCCTCACTCAGCATGCCGGACTTCTCCGGTGGTCAGATCCGGATGATGGTGGTGAATGCCGCCGTGCTGGGGATGCTCGGCTGCATCGATGCTCTGCTCACGTCGGTGGTGGCCGACAGCCTCACCCGCACCGAACACGATTCCAACAAGGAACTGATCGGCCAGGGCCTGGCCAACGTCGCGTCCGGTCTGTTCGGTGCTCTGCCGGGTGCGGGAGCCACGATGGGCACCGTGGTCAATATTCAGGCCGGTGGCCGCACGGCACTCTCCGGTGTGATCCGAGCCGTTGTGCTGATGCTCGTGGTGCTGCTGGCAGCCCCCCTGGCCTCGATGATCCCTCTGGCGGTGCTGGCCGGCATCGCTCTGAAGGTCGGCATCGACATCATTGACTGGGAATTTCTGAAGCGGGCGCATCACCTTTCCCCCAAGGCGGCTGTGATCACCTACGGCGTGATTGTGCTCACCGTTCTGGTGGATCTGATCACAGCGGTCGGCATCGGGGTGTTCGTGGCCAACGTGCTCACCATTGATCGGATGAGTGCCCTGCAGTCCAAGAAGGTGAAGACGATCAGCACAACGGACGACGACGTCGAGCTCAGCGAGGAGGAGCAGTCCCTGCTGGATCAGGCCGCTGGCAAGGTGCTTCTGTTCCAGTTGGCCGGTCCGATGATCTTCGGTGTCGCGAAGGCCATCTCGAGGGAACACAACGCCATCGGTAATTGTCAGGCTGTTGTGTTTGATCTTTCGGAGGTCTCCCATCTCGGTGTCACGGCCGCGATCGCGCTGGAGAATGCGGTGAAGGAGGCCATGGAAGTGGGGCGTCAGGTGTTCATGGTGGGAGCGACCGGCAGTACAGCGAACCGCCTCCGCAAGCTGAAGCTTCTCGAGCGTCTGCCGGAGCGCCACATCACCAGTGACCGTCTGCAGGCCCTCCAGCTCGCCGTGGCGGAACTGACGCCCAATGCCTGATCGGATCACACTCGCCGCACCCGATGACTGGCATGTCCATCTTCGGGATGGCGAGATGCTCGAACGGGTGGTGGGCCACACGGCCAGGGCCTTCCGGCGCGCCATCGTGATGCCGAATCTGCGGCCGCCGGTGACGACCGTGGCGGCTGCTGCTGCCTACCGCGACAGAATTCTGGCGGCCTGTTCCGACAGCACTGGATTCAGGCCCCTGATGACGGCCTACCTCACCGATGATTTCGACCCTGCTGAGCTGGAGCAGGGGTTCCGATCCGGGGTGTTCACCGCCGCGAAGCTCTACCCCGCCAATGCGACCACCAATTCCGCCGCCGGGGTGACCGATCTGGACCGCATCGCAGCTGTGCTGAGCTGCATGCAGCGCATCGGCATGCCCCTGCTGATTCACGGGGAAGTCACCGATCCCGATGTGGATGTCTTCGATCGTGAGGCGGTGTTCATCGAACGCCATCTGAAGGGGCTGCGGCAGCGTTATCCCGAGCTGCGCATTGTGCTGGAGCACATCACGACCGAGCAGGCCGTTGATTTCGTTGGATCAGCCGACCGTCACCTCGCCGCCACGATCACCCCTCACCACCTGCACATCAACCGCAACGCGATGTTCGCCGGTGGCCTGCGCAGCGATTTCTTCTGTCTTCCCGTCGCCAAACGTGAACGCCATCGTCTGGCGCTTCGACAGGCGGCTGTGAGCGGTGATCCCCGCTTCTTCCTGGGCACGGATTCAGCTCCGCACCCACGCTCCGGAAAGGAGACCGCCTGCGGATGCGCCGGCATCTTCAACGCTCCCCACGCACTGGAGAGCTACGCCGAGGTGTTTGATCAGGAGCAGGCGATGGACCGTCTGGAGGGGTTCGCCAGCCTGCATGGGCCTGCCTTCTACGGACTGCCGGTCAATCAGGAGCGGGTGACGCTGGTCCGACGCGATCAGCTGGTACCAGCCGCTGTGGAAGGGCTCGTGCCGTTCCATGCGGGGGACGTGCTGTCGTGGCGTCTGATGACCGGACCTGAATCGGCAGGACAGGGAGAAGGGTCTCGCTAGCGTCGGTTCATGCGGGAGTGACGTCATGCATCTGCTCAAGTTCAGCTCCGAGGACTGCGGAACCTGTCATCGGATGAGTCATTACGACGCCAAGGTGAGCGAGGAGCTCGGCTGCAGCTTCGTCACGGTGATGCTCCAGGACACCGAGACCTACCGGAAATATCGCAAGGTTCTGCTGGCTCAGTACCCCAACAAGGAGGGCATGGGCTGGCCGACCTATCTGCTGGTTTCCGATCCGGAGGGTGCGTTCACCATCCACGGTGAAATCAAAGGCGGCATGCAGAAGGGTGAGTTCCGCGAGAAGCTGACGGCTCTGCTGCCCAGCGCCTAGCGGCGGCGAATGGACCGTTCCGACGGTTGGTTCCCCGGAGATCCCAGTTCTGAACTGACACCGAGTGGGGGCAGGGGGACTTGAACCCCCACAGGCCTTGCGGCCCAAGCGATTTTAAGTCGCGTGCGTCTACCGATTCCGCCATGCCCCCATGCAGGACATCCTAGATTTCGGTGAACGAATGGATGGCCTTGGACCTCCTGTCGCTGCCTGGCAGCCTCTCTCAGGACACGCTGCTCGTGATCGGAGCCTACGGAGCTCTGGCAGGGCTCTACCTTCTGGTGGTGCCGCTTGCTCTGTTCCTCTGGATGAACAAGCGCTGGCACCAGATGGGAAAGATCGAACGATTGGTCGTCTACGGGATGGTGTTTCTCTTCTTCCCGGGAATGATCGTCTTTGCTCCATTCCTGAATCTGCGCATGAGCGGACAGGGAGAGGCCTGAGGTGACCAGAGGCAGGGTTCTGCTGATCGGTCTGGCCGTGCTGGCTCTCGGTGGGGTGGGATTACTGGGATTCCGCGCCGCGGGGTTGGAAGGTTTTTCCGCAGGCATCGCGGCTCAGGCTCTGCTCGTGATGATCGTGATCATCTGGACAGGCTCCTATCTGTTCCGAGTGGTGACAGGAAACATGACATTCATGGAGCAGCGTCGTCGTTATCGGGCCGTGTACGACGAGCAGACGACCCAGGATCTGGAAGCCCGTTTTGATGCGCTGCCTGAGGCGGAACAGCAGGAGCTGCTCCGCCGGATCGGGGCCGATGAGGACAAGTCGACGGCCGACTCATAGGCTCGTTGGGTTTCATCCCGGTCGTCCAGATGGAGAGTCTCAGCCAGCAGACATCCCGCATCGCTCAGCGTTTCGCGCAGCTTCAGAGCGAGGGACGCATGGCTGTGATGCCTTTTCTGATGGCAGGTGATCCTGATCTGGCGACCACCAGCTCGGTGCTCATGCAGCTGCAGAGGGAGGGGGCCGACATCGTTGAACTGGGCATCCCCTACAGCGATCCACTTGCCGATGGCCCGGTGATTCAGGCGGCTGCAGCCCGTGCACTCTCCGGTGGCACATCACCGGCCGGTGTTCTTGAAATGTTGAGCTCCCTGAAGGGGGAACTCACCATCCCTGTGATTCTGTTCACCTACAGCAATCCACTCCTGAACATGGGCATGGAGCGCTTCTGTGAGCAGGCAGCGCAGGCAGGAGCTGCGGGTCTTGTGGTTCCGGATCTTCCTCTCGAGGAGGCCGAGAAGCTGTCACCGGTGGCAGCCGGTTTCGGTCTGGATCTTGTGCTGCTCGTGGCACCGACGACGCCGGAGGAGCGCATGATGCGCATCGCTCAGCGCAGTCGCGGTTTCACTTACCTCGTCAGTGTCACAGGTGTCACCGGCGAGCGCAGCCGGATGGAAACCAGAGTCGAGGGGCTCGTCAAGAAGCTGAAGGAATCCTCCCCTGTTCCTGTCGCTGTGGGATTCGGGATCTCAGGGGCTGAACAGGTTCGACAGGTGCGTAGTTGGGGTGCCGATGGTGCCATCGTCGGCAGTGCACTTGTGAAGCGTATGGCAGCTGCTGCTGAGGCCGAGGTGGCTCAGCAGGCCGGAGAATTCTGCCGGGAGTTGAGGCAGGCAGCCGATTGATCGAGCACCCACCACCTTCCTTCGCTTCTCTCGGAGAAAAGAAAAAGCCCCGGTTTTCACCGGGGCAGTTGGGGTCTGGCCGTTTCCCCTGAGGAGCTTTGGATCACTCTTCCTCTTCGTCACCGCCACCGACGGGGACGAGGCGGATCTGCTTGCGACCAAGCTTGATTTCAAATTCGTCGCCGGGCTTGAGTTCGAGCAGAGCGGTGTAGGCCTTGCCGATCAGCAGGTTGCCGTTGCCCTGAACTGTGGCGACGTAGCTCAGTTTGCGGCCACCTTTGCCGATACCACCGATGCCGGTGGTTCCAAGGCTGACTCCCTTTGCTTCGAGAAGTGCTTCGTAGAAGGCTGTGAAGTTCAGACGGTCGCCACCATCCTTTTTATTGGTGACATAGCCACAGGCGCGAACCAGATCTGACTTGCTGACATCACCCAGCTCCTTGACTTTGTTGAGAAGGTCGCTTCCGGTGAGCATTGGTTTCTGTAGGTATCAACATTCTCAACATAGCGTTTGGTGTCGCCGCCGTGCCATCCTTTTCGAGGGAAAGTTCTTTCCGATCCTTATTTCGTCATGGCGCGTTTTGTTCTGTGGGGTACTTACTGCTCTGATGCTCTCGAAAAGCGCACTCCATTCCGGGAAGAGCATCTCTCGAGACTGCAGTCTCTCAAGCAGCAAGGCACTCTGATCACCCTCGGACCCACAGAAGGCAGCACCCATGTGTTCGGAATCTTCGAGGCAGAGAACCTTGCCACCGTGCAAGAGCTCGTGAAGCAGGACATCTATTGGACGCAGGGAATCTGGACGTCTGTCGAGGTCTATCCCTGGATCCAGGCGTTCTGAGCCTGTTCCCAGATCCAGTCCGCCACAGCAACATCTCCACCTGTTCCGAGCACCTGCTCATATCCACTCATCTGCCCGATCCCCTCGCGTGCAATCGCAGCGATCGCTTCCGGTGAGGCGATCCCGCGTTTCTCCAGAGCGTTCATCCGCAGAGTTTTGCCCCGCCGGATGATGTTGCCTCCATGGATGTGGCAGGCGGCGCAGTGCTGCTCAAACAGAACAGCGCCCCTGCCGCTGATGTCTGCGGCAAGGGCGCTGTTGGGGCTGAGGCTGATGACCAGGATCGCTACCAGCAGACAGGTAAGGGTCCTTCTCAGGCTGCGGGCGATGGGATGAATCCTGGGTTGAATGTTCAACCGTCGATCAGCTGTTCGATCGTTCAGTTTGCAGCAGGGCTGATCTGAGAGCGTCTGTAGCGCTGAACCAGCTCTTCGGGAGAGCGGTAGCTCTGAGGCAGAGATGTGTGCAGCCGCTGCAGATAGTCCCAGCAGATGGTGCGACGGATGGAGTCCAGTTCGCGTCCGTCGGCGACAAGCCGTCTCAGGGCCTGGCAGTAGGTGGAGAATCCTGCTTCCAGATCTCCGATGGTGAGCACCTTGGTGGCTGTCGGCATGAGCAGGAAGATCAGCAGGTCCTGACTTTCGGACTCAGCCTGTCCTTCTGTCTGTTGCCAGGATCACTGATGCAGCGGGGAAGGTCCCTGGTCATGGCCGAACAGGATCTGCTCCTTTTCCTTGACAAAGTCGCCCAGCTTCAGAAGCTAGTGAATTGTCTGGATACGGATCAGGAGCGTCGTCAGTCCCTGGCCGGGTGCTCTGATCACAACCAGGTGGTGGCCTTGGCCCGCTCCTGGGGATTCGAGATCGGACGGCGCTGGGGAGAACCCTCCACGGCCGGCGACATTCTCTGTGCGGACAACATCTTCCGCGGGCCTCTGCCGGCTCCCGGCCATGACCATGCGGACACGCTGGCTGAAGGGGCTGCCTGGCGGCTGATGCTGATCAGGTCAAACGCCAGCTGTGCTTCTGACGGTGAGTGGATCGATTCAACCGAAAGCCTCTGGATGCTTTTGTTGCGGGGTAGCGCCCGTTTGCAGCTGAGGGATCCGGAGGATGTGGCTGATCTCAGCGCCGGAGATCATCTGATGATTCCATCCCATCGCCGATACCGTCTTCTGCGGACGGATCCACCGCCCGGAACGCTCCGGCTGGAGTTGCATTGGCGCGCTTGATCAGCCAGTAGGCCGCCGACAACGACACCACGGCGATCCCGAGACCGACCAGCAGCTGCGGTTTGTTCTCGGCCCCGGAAGGAAGCACGATCACCTTGCGGGCCACGGCTGTCAGCGCAGTGACCAGCACCAGTTCAATCTGAACCACGTGCCGGCGCAGGTAGCTGGTGATGTTCTGCAGAACCTCCAGGGCGATCAGCACGGTGAGCAGGTCACCGAGCACCTTGATCAGGTCGTTGCCCAGCCAGGTGGCCTGGGCTCCCATCAGCAGCTTGGCGCCGAGCGAGAGAATCAGCTGGACGATGGCCGCCAGAATGACGACGGTTGTGATCACCGCGAGAATTCTGGCGACCCGGCGCTCGCCGGCGTCGACCAGTGCCAGAAAGGTCAGTCCCTTGGGAAGGGAGGGTTTCACAGGGCTGCTCAGTCGTTGAAGGGGTTGTAATACGGACGGGCCGGCGTGTTGCTGGCTGGGTTGACGATCTCCGTGTCACAGGTGATCGAGCCGTCCGCGCCGGTGACACAGTTCTTGGGCACCACGGTGCTCTGCTTGCCAGCCTTGCTGCCTGGGCTCAGCACCCAGCCTTCGCTCTGGGCATGGGCACTCATCGGAAGCATCAGCAGGAGACCGATGCCGGCCATCCGTTTCAGCAGAGTCATCACTCCATGGTTCAGAGCCACCACTCTGCCGCCCATGGCGTCAGCTGGGGCAGTCCTGTCGGATTTCCTGCAGAAGCAGATCCAGCTGTCCGAATGGATCCGTCTGCGTTTCCGGGTCAGCATCGGCGCTCACCTCACCGTGCCATTCGGCTTCCACCCGGCAGAGACGGGTCGCCAGACCGGCCAGCCCGTTCAGTCGATGTTCCCGCTCGAGCACCTCCAGGATGGACGGCATGCGGGTCGACAGAGCGCGAAGACTGCGGCGCAGATCGGCCTGGGTTCTGCCCTGCTGCTTGAGCCAGTCCTTGAGCAGGTGGGTCAGCTCTGTTTCGAAGGAAGGTGTCCAGGCAGACATCGGGAAGCGGATCAGCGGGTGAGGGGGAACCAGCGATCCAGTCTGCGCTGAGCTCGACGGCTGATGTCCGGTGTGATGTGATTCCGCCAGATTCCCACCATCGCGGTCAGGGCGACGAGATCGTCACTGAATCCGGCCACCGGCAGCAGGTCGGGAATCAGATCCGCCGGCATCAGGAGATAACTGAGGGCCGCCAGCATCGTGAAACGTACCGGTGAGGGGGTGGCGTCATCCAGGAGAAGTTCAAGAGCTTCCAGGGCCGGTGTCGCGACGGTGCGACCTGTTCGTCGCAGCAGAGAGCGCAGCAGGCCTTCATCGATCACCTCGCTGTCCACAACATCCGCTTCCACCGTCACGTCCGCCGCCTTGTCCACGAACCCTCCTTCACGTCACTTGCACTGTTGCGCGCCGCGACGTCTTTGGCGATGGGGTCGCCCTCACCCTCAGAGTGCGGATTCCACGAGACCGCTCTGAATGCCCGTCTTGCGGAGCTTGCGCAGGGCCCGCTGCACGACCTGCCGGCAGTACTCCCGAGAGCAGTTCATGTGACGGGCCACCTCGGCCAGGGTGCGCCACTCGTTGGAGCCGTCGAGGCCGAAACGCAGGGTCACCACCGTCCGTTCCTTCGGGGTGAGGTTGGCTTTGCTCAGCAGAGTCCAGACCGATGCGGAGCGTTCGGCGATCTCCGCGCGTTCCATCGGGGGAAGTTCATCGCTGGGCAACACGTCGACCAGCTCCGAGGGGTCTGATTTCGACTTGACCACTCCCTGCAGGCTCACGGTGACGCTGCGCAGTTCGCAGGCGAGCAGATCCTCGACTTCGGCCACAGGGATCGCCATGAATTCAGACAGCTGTTCGGTCGTTGGGGTGAGACCGTTGCGCTGCATCAGGCGTGCTTTGGCGGCACGCAGTTTGGTCAGTTTTTCGTTGACGTTGACCGGGATCCTGATCGTTCTGCTCTGCGTCGACAGCGCTCGGTTCAGGCCCTGGCGAATCCACCAGTAGGCATAGGTGGAGAAGCGATGTCCGCGGGTTGGATCGTATTTCTCAACGGCGCGGGTGAGCCCGAGGGTGCCTTCCTGGATCAGATCAAGCAGATCAAGGCCTTTGCCCTGGTAGCGCTTGGCCAGATTGACAACCAGACGCAGATTGGAGGTGATCATTTGATTTTTCGCACGCTCGCCGCGGCGAATCACCACTTTTTCTTCATCGTTGTAGTCGCATGCTGGCCCGGATCCGCCTGCAAGATGACAACGTTCAGTGATGGCAACCATCGCCTGAACCTTTCTCCCCATCATCAGTTCCTGTTCCGGGGTCAGCAGCTGGTGGCGGCCGATTTCTCCAAGAAAAGCACTTAGTGAGCTCACCATCATGACGCGATCACTCAGTTGAACTTAGAACCAAAGTGTTTTCATTTGGTGGGTGTAATAAAGACTGCGGAATTCACTTTTTATCCATAGTTAAAGTGTTTCTTCTTCTTGCTGAAGATAATCAGCAGTTGTGAGGCTGTATGCCGCTAGGGTCGCGCCGTTGTCGTCCCTGTTTTCATGACACTGGCGGTCGCGCTCACAACGGATGTCGCCAAAAATGCTGGCGTCGCCTACGTCCATTACCTCAGCTTCATGGTCTGCTTCGGCGCTCTCGTGCTGGAGAGGCGTCTGATCAAGGCGAATCCCGACCGTGGCGAGGCCACGGCGATGGTGATCACCGACATCGTTTACGGCATTGCAGCGTTGGCTCTCCTGGTGAGCGGCATCCTGCGGGTGATCCACTTCGGGCAGGGTTCAGCCTTCTACACGGAGAATCCTCTGTTCTGGTGGAAGGTCGGCATCTACCTCTCCGTCGGTGCGCTGTCGCTGTATCCGACCATCACCTACATCCTCTGGGCGATCCCACTGCGCAAGGGTGAACTTCCCAAGGTGAGCGAGGCTCTGGCCGGACGCCTGAGCTGGATCATCAACATCGAGTTGCTCGGCTTCGCCTCCATCCCGATGCTGGCCACGCTGATGGCCCGAGGGGTTGGCCTGCCGGCGGCCTGATGCAGGCTGAGCCCTGTCCTCCCGCTGCTGAGATCCGCTTTCTGAAGCAGCCTCTGCAGGCTCAGTCACGGGAGGGTGAGGCGCCTGGTTACGCCAAGCGCCTCGCCACCACGGCCTTTGGCCTGCCGAGTCTCTCCCGCTGGTGCCTCTGGATCGAACCGGTCCCTGACCCCGCGGACCGCTGGAGTGTGCGCTGGCGTCGCGCTGTCGACACCGCACTCTCCCGTTGGCGTGAGCAGGTTCCTGTGGTGCTGGTGGATCAGCCGGAGCGTGCCCAGATCCGCATCCTTCGCCAGCGCCCTCCACGGCGTCGCACCGACACCGGATGGAGAGCCAGCAATGGACGCAGCGTGCTGCGGCTGGCGGAACTCAACCGTGCCGGCCAGCGCCGCCGGGAACCGCTGGTTGAGCTGCTGATTTCGCCGGAGCTTCGTGCCCAAGCGCTGGAGGCCACGGCTCTGCATGAGCTCGGCCATGCTTTCGGGCTCTGGGGCCACAGCGATGATTCCCTTGATGCCCTGGCTGTGCATCAAGGAGCCGATCCGGTGCTCACGCCCAGCGATCGCGATCGTCAGACCCTGTCTTGGGTGCGGACTCAGCCCAATCGCTTCGGCCCGATCACCGGCCAGTGATCAAGGGCGGCGGGGAGCTCCACGCCGCGCCGCCAGCACCTCCTGCACCTCCCGCCAGCTGACGCCGTGGTGAGCCAGGGCCACCTGGATATGAAAGATCAGATCGGCGGCTTCACTGGCGATCTCCTCGCGCACATCGTCCTTGCAGGCCATGACGAACTCAGCGCTTTCCTCGCCGATCTTCTTGAGGATCCGGTTGTCACCGCCACTCAGAAGCTTGTTCGTGTAGCTGCCCTCCTCCGGTTGGCTCTGCCGGCCACGGATCACCCGGTACAGCTCCGTGCAGGCATCCGCTGGAGGCGGCAGGGCGTCGCTGCCTCCGTTGCTGCGGGTGTCGCCGGCCTCGTAGAAACAGCTTCGGGCCCCGGTGTGACAGGCCACATCTCCGGTCTGTTCAATGCTCAGCAGCAGCACGTCGGCGTCGCAGTCGTACCGAAGGCCCCGCAGGATCTGGGTGTGGCCGCTGGTGGCTCCCTTGTGCCAGAGCTCGGCGCGGGACCGGCTCCAGTAGTGCACCTCTCCGCTGCGCAGGGTGTGCTCGATCGACTCCCGGTTCATCCAGGCCACCATGAGAACGGCTCCGTCAAGCCAGTCCTGCGCGACAGCTGGCAGCAGGCCGGCGTCGTTAAAACGGAGTTGGTTGATGAAGGCGGGGCTGGAGGGCTGCATCAGGCCTCATGCTTCAAGCACTGTTCCGATCTTCCTGCAGCGTCCTCCCTCATTTGATTTGTGCTGACCCCTCCCTCCCATCACGTCTGCAGCAAGCGGTTCGAGGGGTACCCCTGCTGCCATCGGCAATGGCGTCATCCGGGCCATTGCCGCTTCGTTCACGGTTACAGCCGCAGTTTCACGCTCTGGTTCGCGGCCCGTCAGCTCGATGTCTGCGGTTTTGTGGTGGATTTCTCGGGCCTGAAAGGCTTTGAGCAGCGCCTGCGTGATCACTTTGATCACACTTTCCTCGTCAACGAAGACGATCCGTTGCTGGAGGAATGGCAGCGCCTGCACGAGCTCGGCGCTCTTGATCTGCGTGTGATGACGAACGTTGGGATGGAAACCACCGCGGAACTGGTCTGGAGCTGGGCCAATCAGCTGCTTCAGGAACGTGATCTGGGCCGCACCTGCTGCTGGGCGGTGGAGGCGCGTGAGAACGAACGCAATGCCGCCACCTACAGCTCTGTTCCGGAATGGTTTGGGAATGAATCCACTCAGCTATAACGAAGTGCTCGGTTCCAGCAGAGATCAGCTGTTGGAGGTAACGGGGAAAGACCGGTGAAAATCCGGCGCTGTCCCGCAGCTGTGAAGCGATTCCATCGGTCAGTCCGGCCGATCCGTCGTCAGTCAGAACGCCCGCCGACTTCTTCATCGACGAGGATCGAACACGATGCATTCCAACCAGATGATCCGCAGGGCAGGGCCCTGTCTGGGGCTGTCGCTGCTGTCTCTGCTCGCCGCGACTCCCGCCCTGGCCCATCACCCCTTCGGCATGCCGGAGGGATCCGGAATCACCGCCTGGCAGGGCGTGATCAGCGGGATCGGTCACCCTCTGCTGGGTCCCGACCATCTGTTGTTTCTGCTGGCCATCGCTCTTGTGGGTCTGCGTCAGCCCCGTCGCTGGGTGCTTCCGCTGCTGGCTCTGGGCCTGGGCGGCAGTCTCGTTTCCCAGTTGGTTCCTCTCCCGTCAGCGCTTGAGACCGCCGCGGAGGCCTGCGTCTCCCTCACTCTCGTGCTCGAAGGTCTGGTGATCCTCGGACGCCTGCCGGTGTGGCTGCTGCTGCCGGCCATCAGCCTGCACGGATACCTGCTGGGCGGAGCTGTGATCGGCGCTGAGCCGGCTCCCCTGCTCGCCTATGGCCTCGGGCTGCTGATCGGTCAGGGTGTGCTGCTGCTGGCCGTCACCGGTGTCTCCAGCCGCCTGCTGGAGGGGGTCGGCCGCAACGGGCGCCAGATCGCCGCCGGTGTCTGGATCGGCATCGGCGCCGCCTTCACCTGGTCGCTGCTTGTTCCCTGAGCGCAGATCAGCTGAGCACCAATCGCTCGGCTTCGACCCCGGCCGCCTCGACCTCCACGGAGATCCGTTGGCCTTCGCTGAAGCGTCCCCCGAGGATGGCCTTGGCGATCGGGGTCTCCAGTTCCCGCTGAATCGCCCGCTTCAGAGGTCTCGCCCCGTACACCGGGTCGTAACCGACATTGGCGAGCCAGTCCGAGGCGCTTTCGCTTAGCTGCAGGTCCAGCTTGCGCTCCTCCAGGCGCTGTCGCAGCCGTTCCACCTGCAGGCTCACGATCTGGCGGAGTTCCTGCCGGTCGAGGCTGCGGAAGATGATCTGATCGTCCAGACGGTTGAGGAACTCAGGCCGGAAGTGGCCGCGCAGGGCCTCATTCACCCGTCGTTCCATCTCTCCGTGCTGATCAGGGTTCCCGGCCAGCTCCAGGATCGATTGGCTGCCGATGTTGCTGGTGAGGATCAGCACCGTGTTGGTGAAGTCCACCGTGCGTCCCTGACCGTCGGTGACCCGCCCGTCATCAAGGATCTGCAGCATCACGTTGAACACGTCGGGGTGGGCCTTCTCCACCTCGTCGAAGAGGATCACCGCGTAGGGCCTGCGGCGAACCGCTTCCGTGAGCTGACCACCCGCCTCATAGCCCACGTAGCCCGGAGGTGCGCCGATCAGACGGCTCACGGTGTGCTTCTCCATGTACTCCGACATGTCGATGCGCACCATCGCGTCATCGCTGTCGAAAAGACGGTTGGCCAGGGCTTTCGACAGTTCCGTCTTGCCGACTCCGGTGGGACCGAGGAACAGGAAGCTGGCGATCGGACGGTTGGGGTCGCTGAGGCCTGCCCGGGACCGCTGGATCGCATCAGCCACGGCGGTCACAGCCTCGTCCTGCCCGATGACGCGCTGATGCAGGTCGTCCTCGAGCTGGAGCAGCTTCTCCATCTCGCTCTGCACCAGGCGTGCCACGGGAATGCCGGTCCACTTGGCGATCACTTCAGCGATGTCGTCCTCGCTCACCTCTTCACGCAGCAGGGTCTTCTCACCCGCCTCGTCTCCGGAGAGCTGAAGTTCCTTCTCCTGCAGCTGTTTCTGGAGACCGGCCAGGGTGCCGTACTCGAGTTCCGCGGCCTTGTTGAGGTCGTAGCTGCGTTTGGCCTGCTCCACCTGAAGCTGCACCCGTTCGATCTCCTCCTTCAGGGCAGAGAGGTCGTCGATGGCGCCTTTCTCCTGCTGCCATTGCGCATTGAGCGTGCTCTGCTGCTCGCTCAGTTCCGCCAGCTCACGCTCGAGGCGCTGCAGACGTTCCTGGCTGGCACTGTCGGATTCCCGACCGAGGGAGAGCTTCTCCATCTCCAGCTGCAGGATCTTCCGGTCGATCTCATCGATCTCCTCCGGTTTGGAGGTGATCTCCATCTTGAGGCGGGCGGCGGACTCGTCCACCAGATCAATGGCCTTGTCCGGCAGGAAGCGGTCCGCGATGTAGCGGCTGCTCAGCACCGCGGCGGCCACCAGGGCGCTGTCGGCGATGCGCACGCCGTGGTGCACCTCGTAGCGCTCCTTGAGTCCCCTGAGGATCGAGATGGTGTCCTCCACGGTGGGCTGATCCACCAGCACCTGCTGGAACCGACGCTCGAGGGCTGGATCCTTCTCGATGTGCTGGCGGTGTTCATCCAGGGTCGTCGCTCCGATGCAGCGCAGTTCTCCGCGGGCCAGCATCGGCTTCAGCAGGTTGCTGGCATCCATGGCCCCGCCGCTGGCTCCGGCTCCCACCACGGTGTGGATCTCATCGATGAACAGCACGATCTGGCCCTCGGAGGCGGTGACCTCCTTGAGCACGGCCTTGAGCCGCTCCTCGAATTCACCGCGGTATTTCGCACCGGCGATCAGGGATCCCATGTCGAGGGCGATGAGCTGCCGGTTCTGCAGGGCTGAGGGAACATCGCCGTTGACGATGCGCTGGGCCAGTCCCTCCACGATCGCCGTCTTGCCGACGCCTGGTTCACCGATCAGCACAGGGTTGTTCTTGGTGCGTCGGCTGAGGATCTGAATGGTGCGCCGGATTTCGTCATCGCGACCGATCACCGGGTCGAGCTTGCCGTCGCGGGCCGCTGCCGTGAGGTCACGGCCGTATTTCTCGAGGGATTCGTAGGTCCCCTCCGGATTCTGGTCGGTCACCGACTGATTGCCCCGCACGGCTGTGATCGCTTCTTTCAGCTTGGCGGCGTCCACCCCCGCCTGGTTGAGCAGCTGGCGGCCGCAGCGGTCATCCTCGGTGAGAGCGAGCAGCAGATGCTCGATCGAGATGTAGCTGTCGCCGAAGCTGTTGCGCTGGGATTCCGCCCGATCCAGCACTCCGTTCACCCCGCGGCCGAGAAAGACCGACTCCGGTCGGGAGTTCATGCTCGGCTGCCGCTTCAGGTAGGCCTGCACGGATGTTTCGAAGCCGCTGGGGTCGACACCGGCTTTTTGAAGGATGCGACCGGCCAGGCCGTTCTGCTGCAGCAGGGCGAGCAGCAGGTGCTCGCTCTCCAGCTGTTGATGGCGAGCCGACTGGGCCAGTTGCTGGGCAGCGACAACGGCGGCCCAGGCTTTTTCCGTGAACTGTTCCGCCGTGGGTTGCATAGGGAAGTGATCCCGAACTGAGCAAACCGTATGGCGATCCCGCTGCGATCTGGGGCGGCAAACCGAAGGCTCCGGTGGGGCCCTTTCGCCAGCGGGCGGTGAACCGGAATCGGTTTTTAGAGTTCGCCGAACCCCTCAGCGTCGGAATGGTCGATCAGCAGCTTGTGGAGACCCTCGTGCAGAAGGGTCTGGAGCTCGCCGCCAGTGCCGGCGGCGAGCTGGAACGCAGCTGCTGGATGGTGGTCCATGAGCACCATCACGGCGTCAAGCCGACGGAGTACGACATCCGCGAGATCGATGAGCAGCTGTATCTGGAGGTGCTGAAGCTGGCCAGGCAGGCCTGAGCCGTTCAGGGGCGGGTGCGCTGGGCCAGTGCCGCCGCTTCGGCGGCACAGTCCCGGCTGGGGGGCAGACCCTTGGCTTTGGCGGCATTCACTTCGGCCTTCGCAGCGATGAAATCAGCCTCGAATTCAGCATTGGTATGCAGAAGGGCCACAGCGGCGGCGCCCATCAGCTGCCCGTTCATCACATCACTGGCCCAGTGCACGTTGCAGAGGTGGCGACTCTCCCCGTACGCCAGACCTCGAGCCAGGATTTCATTGCGACGCTGCGGCACCATCTCGCTGAGGATCAGGGCCCAGGCCCAGCCCACAGCGGTGTGACCGGATGGGTAGGACGGATCCGTGGTCAGCTTCGCCTGGTCTTCAGGCGAACAGATCGGTTTCCCGTTCACAAGGAATGGGCGCTTCCTGCCGTAGTGGTTCTTGGCTTTGTAGGTGGAGAGACCTGCATCGGTGAGCGTTCGGCGCAGCAGCATCACCAGCGTTGGTGTGGCCTCTTCGCTGATGGGGGCGCCGATGGCGCAGGAGAAGGTGCTGGCTGCCTGAGGGAATCCAAGGTCTGCATCGGCAGCCGCGAGGTTCCAGCGCGGTGTGCCGGGCAGAGGGAAGCTTCTGCGGGAGACCGTGTCATCAAGGGCATGCTCCGGCTGGCCGAGTTGCGGCGGCGGCGGAAGCAGCTGCAGGCTGTCCGGCACAGCGTTATCCGGCAGATATCCCTTGAGCAGTCCCTTGTGGATTTCGGGAACATCCGCACTGGCGATCAGGCAGTCCGAGCCAGATGGGGCGGCCAGAGCTCTCCGGGATGACAGCCCCACGACCACCAGGAGAAGGGCGACGGGAAGGCCGGCCAGGAGGTTGAGCTTGTGCATGCTGAACGAGACCTACACGTCCTTTAGCAACGGACAGACAATCCGGATCAGCCGGAGATGTGGAAGTGCCGTTTCACGGCACTGCGATCGAACCAGTCGCTGATTCGGGTGTCCTCGGCATCGTGCAGGAGATCGAGCTTCCGCACTTGAAAGCCGTTGCTGGTGGCCAGCTCGATCAGGGCATCATCCGTGCCACAGGACTGAACGGCCTGGCGCAGTCGCGGGCTGCGCTCCACCGCATGCAGAAAGTCCTTCAGGGCTTCGCGACTCACCAGCCCAGCTCGGCCTGCTGCTCCACATAGGTGGCAACAGCAATGATGTCGTCCTCGCTCAACTCGCCGGCGTAGGCCGGCATCGCGTTCTTGCCGTCTTCGATGGAGTGTTCGATCGCTTCCAGCGGATCCTGTTGGTAGGCCTCGAGATGGGAATTGAGATCGCGCATCTTGAGGGTGCGACTGGCGCGGATCACATTGCCCCCGCCCATGTGACAGGCGGCGCAGTTGCTGGAGAAGATCTGCTCACCGCGTTCGAGGTCTGTGCTGATCGCGAAGGCCGGCCCCTGGGGGGCCATCACGACGATCAGAGCGAGCAGCAAGGTGAGCAGGCCTGCGATGCGAGCCATTCAATCTCAATGGTTCACCCCAAACTATCCAGCGGAGGGATCAAATGAAAGAACCCCGAACCCCTCCGTTCTGGAGAGATTCGGGGTTTTCGAGCTGGTTTGGTGTCAGCGAGGTGTGATCGGTGAATCGATCACTCGACGATCACCTTGCCGACCATGCCGGCTCCGCGGTGGGGCTCGCAGTAGTAGTCGAAGGTGCCGGCCTCGCTGAAGGTCTCTTCCCAGGATTCACCGGGTGCGAAAGCCAGGTCGGAGTGGCTGTACTCGTCGTGGCCATCGAAGACGGCGTTGTGAGGAGCCAGCTTGTTGTTGATGAACTTAACGGTGTCACCGGCCTTGATGGTCACGGTGGCGGGCTCAAAGGCGAGCATGCCGGCATCGGTACCCAGCTTGACCTCGACGGTGGAGGCCTGGGCGCTGCCGACGTTCAGGCCGATCAGCATCAGGAGGGCACAGCAAGCAGCTGCGAAGGTGCGAATGACAGACCGCATTGGCTGAAGAAACGATGGTCAGACTTTACGCGTGGCTCTCGGTTTGCCGCGGTTTGGGAGGCCTGAATCGCTAAGAACTGTTTCCAGGGTGGCGGCATGACTGGTCCCGCCGAAGCGCTCGGGTGCGCTCACGGGGTCGTGAATGAAGTGGCGCTGACGAATGCTGAAGCGATCCCAGGCATTCACTTCGATCGGCAGCACACGGATGAGCGTTTCGATCAGCCATGGCCAGAGCGGAATGCCCGGCGTCCGGCCCACCCCACGCCAGCGGCACATCGTGGCCACCGCAGCGTCCACGGAGATGGCCCGCTGCCCCATCACGATCCGGCGCAGAGCACCCTGTCCGGGCTCACGGTTCGCTTCATGGGCGCGTGTGGCGAACTGGCCGCAGATCCGGGCAATGTCCTCGGCATGGATGAAGTGGAAGCTGGCGTCAGCCCGCAGCCATCGGGCCAGCCAGAGCCAGCGGCTGGCCTCCGCCAGCCCTTCGGTGAGGTAACTGGTGGGGAAGGGGCTGGTGCCATCCACCCGACCACCGAAGACCAGGGTGGGAAAGACGGCGATGATCCGTGACGCCAGGGGGTGCTGCTCCAGGTCCTGGAGACAGCGGGCTTTGGTCTGGATGTATTCGGTGCCGTAGGCAAGAGCTTCAGGCAGCGGTCGCAGATGGCGATCGAGGATGCTGGCGGTGGAGAAGTAGATGACCTGCTCAATCACCGTCGGGTCGAGCAGCTGCAGCATCCGCTTCACCGCCACGACATTCACTTGTTCGGCCCGCTCCGGATCGCCCCAGGCGGTGGCGGTGTGAATCACCCGGTTCACCGTCGACAACTCCGCCGCGAAGCGATCGGTCTCGCGCAGATCTCCCACCAGCAGCCGGATCCTTGGATGATCGGCCGCAACCGCCGTGAGCTTGGAGGGATCCCTCAGCCAGAGGAGCAGCTCCGCGTCGGAGTGCTCCAGAAGCCAGCGCGAGACGTATTGGCCAACGCAGCCGCTGGCTCCGGTGACCAGGATCCGGGTCAAGCGGCTGCCCCGATGCGCTCCATCACGGATTTGCCGGCCTCGAAGAAGGCACGGCCGTTCTCCTCAGGCGTCCCCGGCAGGATGCCGTGGCCAAGGTTGAGGATGTGGCGGCGACCGCGGGCCTTGCTCACGCAGTCATCGATGCGGGCCTGGATCGCCTCGGGTGTCCCGAACAGCAGGCCGGGATCGACGTTGCCCTGAACGCCGATGTGCTCCGGCAGACGCGCAAGGGCTTCACCCATGTCCACCGTCCAGTCGAGGGAAATGATGTCCACACCGGTGGTGGCCATCCGCTCGATCACGCCGGCACTGCCGGAGATGTAGAGGATGAACGGTGTATCGGGGTGGGTCTGCTTGACCAGATCCACAACTTTCTTCTGATACGGCGCGGCGAACGTGTCGTAATCGGCGGGGCTGAGCTGACCGGCCCAGGAGTCGAACATCTGCACCACCTGGGCGCCGGAATCGATCTGGTAGCGGAGATAGCTGGCGATCGACTCGGCGAAGTGGTCCAGCAGTCTGTGGAGCAGCGCGGGTTCCTGGAACGCCATCGCCTTGATCACGGCGTAGTTCTTGCTGCTCTTGCCTTCCACCACGTAGGCGGCCAGGGTCCAGGGGGCGCCCACGAAGCCGAGCACGGCAGCCCGGTTGCCGACGCTCTCCCGCAGCCGACCGAGCACTTCGCCCACGAAGGGCATGCTCTCGCCGGGGATCAGGGGCTTCAGGGCCTCCACCTGGGACAGGTTGCGGATCGGGTCATTGATCTGCGGCCCCTTGCTCTCCACGATGTCGAAGTCGATCCCCATGCCCGGCAGCGGCGTGAGGATGTCGGAGAACAGAATCACGCCATCGGGTTGGAAGGCCTCGAACGGCTGCATGGAGATCTCGTAGGAGAGATCGGGGTTCTCCGAGCGTTCCCGGAAGCTGGGATGACGGTCGCGAAGGTCCCGGTAGACCTTCATGTAGCGGCCTGCCTGACGCATCATCCAGACCGGAGGACGCTCCACTGATTCACCGCGCGCGGCACGCAGCAGCAGGGGCAGGGAGTCACTCATCCGGGTCTGGGGATCAAGCCGGCAACCTACCTGAGCTGGTGCGTCAACTTCACATGGCGTTGTTCTTCTCAGCGAGCAGGCTGCGTTTGGGGTCATGGCGGAAGACCATGACGCTCAGCGGCGGCAGGCAGAGATCCAGAGCATTCTCATAGCTGTGGATGTTGCATGCCTCGGTGAATTTGCCGCCCATGTTCCCGAGATTGCTGCCTCCGTAACGCGCCGCATCACTGTTGAAGATCTCTTCGTAGAAGCCATCCACCGGCACACCGACGCGGTAGTTGGAGTGACTCGACGGCGTGAAGTTCGCCACCACCACCAACCAGCTTCCGCCCGTGCTCTCGCGACGCATGAAACTGATCACGGAGTGGCGATTGTCGTTGCAGTCGATCCACTGGAATCCGTACTGGTCGAAGTCGTCTCTCCAGAGAGAAGGTTCTGATTTGTAGAGAACATTCAGATCGTCGACGAGACGCTGGATGCCCTGGTGGGCGTCGTAGTTGAGCAGGTCCCACTGCAGATCCCCCCAGACATTCCATTCAGCGCGCTGCCCGAATTCCATCCCCATGAAGATGGTTTTCTTGCCTGGGTGCGTCCACATGTACGCGAGAAGAGCTCTGGTGTTGGCATATTTCTGCCAGTCATCTCCAGGCATCTTGTGCAGGAGATGGCTCTTTCCATGCACCACTTCATCATGGCTGAGCGCCAGCATGAAGTTCTCCGTGTAGGTGTACCAGATGGAGAAGGTGATGTTGTTCTGGTGGAACTGGCGGAACCAGGGATCCAGCTCGAAGTAATCGAGCATGTCGTGCATCCAGCCCATGTTCCACTTCAGGTTGAATCCCAGCCCGCCGATGTCGGTGGGTTGCGTCACCATCGGCCAGGTGGTGGATTCCTCGGCGATGGAGAGTGCCCCGGGGAAATGCTGGAACAGGACATGGTTGGCCTGTTGCAGGAAGCGCACGGCTTCGGTGTTCTCACGGCCGCCATGTTCGTTGGCAAGCCATTCACCGTCTGGACGCAGGTAGTCGCGATAGAGCATCGAGGCGACAGCGTCGACGCGGATGCCGTCGATATGGAACTGCTCGAACCAGAACACCAGGTTGGCAACCAGGAAGTTGCGCACCTCGTTGCGGCTGTAGTTGAAGATCAGCGTTCCCCACTCCTTGTGTTCGCCGATGCGGGGATCGCCGTGTTCATAGAGATGGGTGCCATCGAAGAAAGCCAGTCCATGGCTGTCCTTGGGGAAATGCCCCGGTACCCAGTCGATGATCACGCCGATGCCTTCCGCGTGACAGCGATCCACGAAGGCCCGGAACTCGTCCGGGGTGCCGTAGCGGCTGGTGGGCGCATACCAGCCGGTCACCTGGTAACCCCAGGAACCATCGAAGGGATGCTCGGTGATCGGCATCAGTTCGATATGGGTGAAACCGCGGGCTTTCACGTACGGAATCAGGCGATCGGCCAGTTCGGCGTAGGTGAGCAGGCGTGCGCCTGGCTTCATGTCGGCGGCAGGCACCGGAGCGCGCGGTGTGCCGTCCGGCTGGATCCAGGGCTCGTCGGCTGAAGCGTGGATCCAGCTGCCGAGATGCATCTCGTAGACGGAGATCGGCTGGTCCAGGGCATTGCTGCTGTCGCGCTGGCGCATCCATTCGCCATCCGCCCAGCTGTAGCCGCTCAGGTGGGCCACAACGGAACTGTTCTCCGGGCGGACCTGGTGCTGGAAGCCGTAGGGATCGGCCTTCTGGTAGCAGTGCCCCTCCTGCGTCCGGATCTCGTATTTGTAGAGGGAGCCCTCGGGCAGCCCGGGGATGAACAGTTCCCAGATGCCGCCGAGGCGTTGCTGCATGGGATGGTGACGCCCGTCCCAGGAATTGAGATCCCCGAGGATCGACACGCTCATGGCGTGAGGAGCCCAGAGGCAGAACATCACGCCGCTGACGCCATCCCGTTCGGTGACATGAGCACCCATCCGTTCCCAGATGTGGTGATGGTTGCCCTGGGCAAAGAGATGGCGGTCCATCTCACCCATCCATTCACCCCGGAAGGCCCAGGGGTCGTGCTGTTCATGGGTGATGCCGCCGCGAAGCACCCGAACCCGGTAGTCGCTGCCGGGGTTCTCGCTCAGCTTGGCCTCGAACACCCAGGGGTGATGGGGCGACTGCATCGGAAGCTGCTGATCGCCCAGCAGCAGGGTCACGGTCTCGGCTTCCGGCATCCAGACCCGGACGATCCAGTCACCCTCCAGGGGTTGGGGGCCGAGCACCGCGAAGGGATGATCGTGGCGGCAGTTCGCCAGTCGTTCGCCGTCCTGAACCATCCAGTCGAGGACTGCCGCGCCACCCATGAGAGACCTGAGAAGTGGGCGCGATGTTAAGCGGATTTCATCAGCAGGGATCGCGGTCGGATCAGACGAACTCCTCGGAGATGTCGACGTTGATGATCCGTCCACTGCCGTCAAAGATGACGAACAGATTGGACGTTGTGTTCACGAACTCGACCGCCACGAGCACGAGCTGCTGCTCTCCACCCTGATTGGCGATCACCGCGTCCTTCACCTGGCGGAATCCGCCGGACACTTTCTGGAGTTTGGTCCACTTGCGCTCCAGGTCACCCGGTGCCAGCTCGCTCTGCATGTCGAGCGAGAGCTTCGAGCGGGCAACGACCCAGCGACCGGCTGCCAGGTCCTTCACGAAATCCAGAGCCGTTGCTTCGAGACCCTCGATCTGGCCTGCCCATTTCCAGGCCAGCAGTTTGCCGTCGTCATCCAGCATCAGCAGGATGGGCTTTTCACCGTCAGCCGTGCTCACAACGGCATCCACCGTGGTGGTGCGGTAACCGGGGGTCACCCCGATCACCTTGGTCGAGAGGATCGCCTTGCGACTGTCCAGTCGCTTCTGGATGGTCGCCACGTCGATGCTGCTGCGGACGCTCTCGGCCAAGTTGCTGTGAATCACGGCAGCCTGTCGCTCTTTCAGGGCCTCGAGAAGCAGTTCTGTTGCGGCCGTCGACTGAGCAGGCGTCAACTCCGTCTTGTTGGTCTGCTGGGCGGCAACGGGAGCAGCGGCGACGATCGTGGCCAGCAGGCCGGCTAGCAGGTTCACATCGTTGATATCAGTCGGTGATCACTCTGCCGGAGTCGAACGGAATCAGCGACAGGTGTGAGCCGGCAAGCTCGAGTGTCATGGTCACGACCCGATGTCGGCTGCCGGGGGGGCCACTGGCGACCTCGGGTGTTCCCGGATTGACCCCCACGGCTGGCCAGGCTGCGCCGGCGATCGAGAGCCGCAGTCGGTCGCCGGGATGCAGGGTCGCCAGCAGCGGTTGCAGCGGAATCCGGCGCTGTGAGCAGAGCAGGGCCGGTTCGCCGGTCACTCTCAGCACTCCGGTGCTGAGCTGTTGCACCTGGGAGCTCCCCCGGGGAATCCTGGACAGGGCGACACAGAGATCAAACCCGGGTTGATCCGCAGAAGCATCCAGGGTCAGAACCGGTTGCCCCTGCAGCTGAACAGGCTGCCCGACCTCGCCGCCGGTGAAGGTGGCCACATCCGCGCGTTGATCGATCGCACTGCGCTCGGCCGGACCTGGATCCGGACTCAGGTGCCCTCCGATGGCCGGCACGGGCCGCCACGGGTCATGAACGATGGTCACGGTGCCCTGTCCGGGTTCCTGTGCTTTCAGCGTGCCGCTCTCCGGATCGATGCTGGTCAGTCCATCTCCCTGCAACCGCCAGGAATGCTGCGTGGCACAGAGGGACTCCTGCCATTCGTGACGGGTCAGATCCCAGAACCGTGGCGAGGCCGCTGATGTCGGGGTGTCGGTTGAGAGCTTGAGGTGGCGATCGAAGAAGTGCAGCATCAGCCTCTGAGACTGAGGCCACCACTGCAGGTGACTGGCGGGACCGATGTGCAGCTCGGGATCGCCGCCAGCAGCCGTGCTGCGCTGCCAGAGGTCGAGGATTCCCAGAAGATGCGGGTCCCACCAGCCCCCCAGCAGCAGCATCGGTCGCTGCAGCCAAGTCAGCGGGGCGGTGTGAACCGTCCAGGCGTCGGGAGTGAGCGGATCCTGCTGGAACCAGCGGCAGGCCATCCCGTCCGGATCGTGACGTTCGAGCAGGGTGCGGCCCTCCCGCAGATAGCTGCCCTGCTCAAGGCTGCGTCGGAGTGTCAGCCACGCCTCTTCATCGCCCTTCCGGCGTGCCTGAAGGGCGGCCAGCTGCAGGCCCCAACCCAGTCCGAGATGCCACCAGTGGGCGCCACCCTCGCTGCACCAGTGCTGCCGTTCATCCAGACCGGCCATGGCGGGCGCCAGGCACTCCGGCGGCGGCGCATCGGCCGGTGCCAGCAGCTGGGTCACTCCCTGATACGAGAAGCCGTAGCAGCCGAGGAGCCCGTTGCACTCGGGCAGCGCGCGCACCCAGGCGTGGGTTTCGGCCGTGTCTGAGGCCTCCTGCCCGAATCCTCCGAAACGTCCCTCGGAATCCCCCTGGCCGCGCACGTCCTGAACGACCACCAGATAGCCCTGCTCCGCCCACCAGCGGGGGTGGGCGTAGGTCACGGTCGAGGCGATCGCTCGTCCGTAGGGCTGGCGCATCAACAGTGCCGGCCAGGGTCCCCCATGGCGGGGGTACCAGAGGTGTGAGCGCAGTCGCACCCCGTCGCTGAGCGTCAGCTCGGCCTCACGTTCGGCGACGGGGATCAGCTCAGCGCCCTCAGCGGACATCCGGACAGGTCATCCCCACGACATAGGTGATCAGCACTTCGGCATCTGTCGTGGAGAGGTTTCTCTGGCTCGCGATCAGCCGGGTGGTTTCACTGGAGTAGGCGGATTGGCCGTTGCCGTTCAGTCTGCGGAAGGAACTGCAGAGGGCACTGGCTTCTGAGGGGTTGCGCTTGACGCTGTTGAGCAGTTCCGATTCGGCGGCAACAGGAGAAACTCCCACCACGGCCAGGACGATCCAGCGCATCAAACCGCTCATCAGCAGGTTCGTGTTTGATCCTTCATACGCAGTGGATCGATGGGCCGGGTGAGCGGAGCGGTCAGTTCCTGAGTTGCCTGGCCTGCTGAATCCATGCTTTTGCCATCGGGAGATCCACCGATCCCGGCCGGGCGATGCCAAGGCTGCGCTGCAGTCGACCGGTCTGTCGCACGAGCTGTTCCGGTGTGCAGTCAGCGAGTGCTCTGCGGCTGGCGATGCCGGCGTGCATCAGCAGGGCCGCATCCTGGGGCGCCAGATCCAGTTCGCAGACCAGGGTCGCGATGCCCCGCAGCCGGTTCAGGTTGCGGGGGGAGGAGCGGCCGCCGCGCACAAGCCGGCTCAGTTGCAGGTCATCGAGGTCACGCAGGGCTTCCCAGCTGCGGATTCCCGCTTTTTCCAGATCGATGCGCTCCTGCCGGAAGGACTGAGGCAGATCGTTCCATTCCCGTGGATGGCCTTGATCGCCGCCGCTCATCGGGGCGGGGCCTGACGGAAATCACGAACGATCTCTCCCAGGATCACCGGCCGGCTGCGTCCGTCCCCATCCGGTTGCAGCGCTCGAAGCCGCACCTGGACCGTGCGGCTGCTGCGGCCTGCGCCGCGCAGGTTGCCCGCCAGCTGCTCGAGCGTCGGCGTCACTGCGGACATCGGCATCTCCGCTGGTGCCTGGGCGACCACCAGGGCTTCACCGTTGTCAAACACAATCGGCACCCGCACGGCTCCTTCGATGCGGACCGGTGGGGAGTAGCTCACCGCGAAGGCCCAGCAGCTCACCGACAGCAGCAGCGTGAAGCTGCTCACGCCCACCAGGCGAAAGCGCAGTCCCCAGCCGGCAACGAAGGCCACCACCGTCAGCAGCCCCAGCGCCAGGCCTGACCAGCCCAGCCAGGGCGCTGCGGTGAGCAAGAGCTGATCGAGGGCCATGGGATCTGGTCTACCGCAGGGGACCTCCTTATATTGCGCGGGCTTCGGGGGACGACGTCGCGGTCGATGGGTGAAACGCGGCGGATCCCATGGTCAGGACGACGACTCTCCGCTGGTCTGTTGATCACCGGAGGTGTGGTGGCGGGCTGCTGGGGCCTCGATCGGGCTGCTGCGGATCTGGTGGCCCGGCTGACCCCGTCACTGGAAACCTCGATCAGTCGCCCGCTCGGGCACCCGATCGAACTTGGTGAGTACCGCGGGCTGCTGCCCTGGGGAGTGGCCATCGGTCGTTCGCGGATTCTCCCTGCGGGGCAGGACCGCTCCCAGGTGTCCGTCAGCGGCCTCACCATCCGCTTCGACCCGATCGCCAGCCTGCGTCACTGGAAGCCTGTGCTCAGGCTGCACCTGCAGGGGGCGGTGGCACGCCTGTCGCGCAATGCGGCAGGTGGTTACTGGATTCCGGGTCGCGGTCTGCCCGGATCGCAACCGCCCCGTCTCGACCTGCGTTACAGCCTCGGTCCAGCGGCAAGGATCGAACTGGCTCCATCGGGGCAGACGCTGCTCGTGGGCGGTCGCTTCTCCCAGAACCTCGATGCGCGGACGTTCAGCACGGCGTTACGACTGGGCTGGAGCGATCAGAAGGGCGGCCTGCGGCTCGAAGGGCGTGGCCGCTGGGATCGTTCCCGGCTCGATCTGCATGGCCGGATGGACGGGTTGGCGCTGGACCGGCTGGCGGCGTTGGTGTCCCCCCGGGACGATCTCCGCATCAGCGGTCGTCTGGATGGCGATCTGCGCCTCCAATGGCGTCAGGGGCGTCCGGCGTGTCGCGGCAGCCTGCGGTTGCGTGAGCTGGAGGTGCGCAGCGCATCCCTCCCCGATCCCCTCACCACCCCCCAGTTGGCACTGGGCTGCAGGGATCGCACCGTGTCCATCGCGCGGAGTCGCATCAGCTCCGGGGACTGGACCCTGGATGCCGTCGGAGATGTGATCCTGCAGCGCTCCCTGGATCTGCGTCTGCGGGCGCAGCGGAAGGGGCACGACGATGACCTCGACATTCGGATGGATGGTCCCTGGGCCGCCCCGCGCTGGCGCTTGGCGGGGCAGCTGGACCTCCCCGAGCAGGTGGATCTCGAGGGGCCTCTTCAGATCAAGGCGCAGCTGCGCATGCCCTGGACGGATCCTGCCGCTCCACGGGTCGAGGTGGAGGACCTGCAGCTGCAGGCGCCCGGTGCTCGGTTGCGGCTGGCGGGTTCCGCTTACCCCAGGTTGGATCTGACCAGTCGAGAGCTGGCGCTGACTCCCGAGCTCTGGAAGGACAATCCTTCGCTGGTGAAGACGCTCGGGCCCGAGAGTGCTGTCAACGGAGGATTCCGGCTCTCAGGCACCCTGCAGAAGCCAGAGCTCGCCGTCGATCTGCGGATGCGGGCCGGTGCCTCCAGGCTCCATCTCGTGGGCGATGCCTACCCCCGTCTGAACCTGATCAGCCAGGACCTGAGCCTGGCTCCGCCGCTGTGGAGCGCTGTCCCGGCGTTGCGGACGTCCCTCGGGCAAACCGGGACGATCTCGGGGAAGCTGATGGCGACGGGTCCACTGGCTGCCCCTGCTTTCTCGCTGGAGCTGCAGCAAGGCGGCAATCCGTTCCTGGAGCGCTGGAATCTGAAGGCGGGCTGGTCTGCGGCCTCGTCGCTGCTGGTGCTCGACCGCTTCAACAGCCCGCTGCTTGATGGTTCCGGCCAACTGCCCCTCGCGCTGGGGGCCAACGGGCTGGAGACCGGCGCGCTTCAGGCCGGTCTGAACCTGAAGCCTCTGGCTCTGGATCGGTTCAGCGACCTGGCCGGTGTGTCCCTGGGGGGGACGATCGCAGCCAGGGGGCGGCTTCAGGGGCCTCTGGACACGCTGCGGCCTGATCTGGCGCTGGAACTGACGAACCCGCGGGTCGGTGCTCTGCAGCTGGCGGAGCGCTGGAAGGGGCGGATGCAAGGCGCCCTGGGCCAGGACCTGACCCTGGCCCTGGAGTCCCGTGCTCATTCCGGCAGCCTGCGCGCCACCCTCGGCTCCGATGGCTGGCCCCGACGCGTGCAGGTGCAACGGGACGACGGTGCCCTTGAGCTCCAGGCTCAGGGCGGAGAGCGTCGCTACCGCTGGAATGCCGAGGGGTTCCCCCTCGATGGTCTGCAGGTGATCCTGGCGGCCCAGTCCCGGTCCGAGGGCCTCTCCGGCCGCCTAGACGGCAGTGGGGAACTGAGGGTCAGTCCGTTTCTCCTCAGCGGCAGCCTCAGCCTTGATCAGCCCACGGCCTTCGGCGTCAACTTCACTGCTGCCAACTTGAGCGGACGTCTGGCGGAGGGGGCATTCCAGCTTCAGGGTGACCTGCAGCCTCCGGAAGGTCAGGTCGGCTTCACCGCAACCGGACGACTGGGTGGAGCCCTCAGCAGCCGGGCCGACGCGGAGGGACTGAGCGTGCCGTGGCTCGTCAATCTGGCCCGTCAGCTCCGCAACAAGGACCCCCTCGATGAGCTTGAGCGCGGCCGGGCCGAGGATCTCGGTCGCCTGGTGATCAACACCTTCGGCGGCAGTCTGGACGGTCAGCTGAAGGCACTGGCCCTGTCGCGGCAGGCGCTGCTGGACTACGAGCGGGATCATCCGCAGCAGGGCATCGATCCCTCTGACCTGCGTGGGCGTGTGGATGGCACCGCCATCCTCAACGGCCCGGATCTGGGCGGCCTGAACCTGGATCTCCAGGCCCGTGGTCACCTCTGGCTCGACGGAGCGGACCGGGATCTGGCCTTGCAGCTGGAGCCGTTCGTGGCATCAATCCAGGGGCCCCTGCGTGCAGGAGAAGGACGCTTTCAGCTGCTGCATCTGCCCTTTTCACTGCTGGCCCTGTTCGGTCCACTGCCCTCGACGCTGCGGGGTGCACTGGGTGTTACGGGCCGCTATCGCCTGGATGCGCGCGGCGGTCCGCTCATCGATGCCGAGCTGGCACTGGAACAGGCTGCGCTCGGGGACAGTGCGTTGCGGTTGGAGCGCCGCAGCATCGTTCTCAACGGCGACGCGCTCAACCTGGATCTGGCCTTGCGCGCCAGCAAGGCCGGGGAGTCGATCACGATCGTGGGTGCGGTGCCGCTGCAGGCCTCTTCGCCGCTCGATGTGCAGATCGAGAGCCATGGGGATGCCCTGAATTTCTTGACCGCCCTGTCCGGCGACTCCGTGGAGTTGAAGCGTGGCGCCATGGATCTGCGGCTGATGCTGCGCGGAACCCTTGAGCAGCCCCAGGCCAACGGCTTCCTGGTGATGGACAACCTGGATCTGAGGATCCGCGATCAGCAGCTGCGTCGCCTGCGGGCTTCGGTCCTGTTTGATTTCAACCGGCTCGAGATTCAGTCCCTGGAGGCGCAGCTGGCCTCGGGAGGTCAGCTGCGCGGCAGAGGTTCGATCGGTCTGTTCGACCCGGTGGACGAACCGGATCCGCTCACGCTGGAACTCGTCAAGGCACGCATCGAGCAGGAGGCTCTGCAGGTGATGGCCGACGCCAAGGTGACGCTCAGCGGTGTGATCAGCCGACCGGTGATCAGCGGTGAGATCAGCCTGGATCAGGGAGGGATCCGTCCCCGTGGAGGTCTGCTGTCGCGGCTGCGCCCGGGAAGGGCTCTCCCATCCACGCTTTCACCGGGAATTCAGGATGCCAGCAGTGTTGTGGCGCCTGTTCAGCTCAACACGCTGATGCAGGAGAAGTGGGATTTCCAGGAGCCACTTGTGCTGTTCGGCCCCGGCGTGCCCGTGGCGGCCCCGGATCAACTCAACGCTCTGCTGCCGAATCTGCCGGCGATTCAGTTCCGCAATCTGCGGCTGCGTCTGGGACCGAATCTGTCCGTGGACATGCCTCCCCTGGTGAGCTTCCGCGGCGGCGGACAGCTGCTGCTGAACGGTCCACTCGATCCCTCCCTGAAGGTGCGTGGCCTGATCCGCCTCAACAGCGGGCGCATCAGCCTCTTCTCCTCCACCTTCCGGCTGGATCACCGTGCCCCGAACGTCGCGGTGTTCACGCCGGCCCTGGGACTGGTTCCCTTCGTTGATATCGCCATGAAGTCGCGCATCTCTGATTCGGTTGGTCTGAGCACCATCGGGAGTTCTGAGTCGGGCAGCATCTTTGAGGAATCTCAGCTCGGGGCCCTGGATGCCGTCAGCAGCGTCAGCGGAGGCAATTTCCAGCTGATACGGGTCACGGTCGAGGCCATCGGACCGGCGAATCGCCTCAGGGAAAATCTCGTCCTGCGCAGTTCGCCACGCCTGTCTGAGTCTCAGCTGCTGGCGCTGATCGGCGGCAACTCCCTGACCATGCTCTCCGGTGGGGGCGCCAGTGCTGCCCTGGCCACCGTGCTCGGCCAGTCCCTGCTGTCTCCGGTGCTGGGCACCCTCACCGACGCCATGGGACAGCGGCTGCAGGTCGCTCTCTACCCCACGTACGTCACGCCGGAAGTGAAAACGGAGGACGACCGCACCTCCGGTCGCGTTCCTCCCACTTTCGCGCTGATGACGGAGTTCGGCGTCGACATCACGGATCGCTTCGATGTCTCCGTTCTGGCGGCTCCCAACAACACCGATGTGCCACCGAAGGCCAGCGTCAGCTATCAGATCTCACCGAGCACCAGCATCTCCGGCGCGGTGGATGTCAACGGCACCTGGCAGAGCCAGCTGCAGGTGTTCTTCCGGTTCTGAACGATGACCAGCGACGCTTCCGGACACAGCAGTTCCCAGGTGATCGGCATCGATCTCGGTGGGACGGCGATCAAGTTGGCCCGCTTCAGTCGCAGCGGCGATCTGCTGGCGGAAGCCCAGTTGCCCACACCCCAGCCAGCGGTGCCGGGGGCCGTCACCATGGCCTTGTGCGAGGCGGTGGAGGAGCTCGATCCACAGCGGCTCGCCGCTGTGGTGGGCATCGGTCTGCCGGGGCCGATGGATGCCGCGGCCCGGGTGGCCCGGGTGTGCATCAATCTCCCCGGCTGGGAGGAGGTGCCGCTGGCGGACTGGCTGGAGCCGCGACTGGAGCGCCGGGTGACCCTTGCCAACGACGGCAATTGCGCCGTGGTGGGGGAGGCCTGGCGCGGTGCGGCACAAGGCTATGGGGATGTCGTTCTCCTCACGCTGGGGACGGGGGTTGGGGGCGGAGTTCTGCTCAATGGATCCCTGTTCACCGGTCACAACGGTGCGGCAGCCGAGCCGGGCTTGATCGGGGTGGATCCGGAGGGTCCCGCCTGCAACAGCGGCAACCGCGGATCCCTCGAGCAGTTCGCCAGCATCGGGGCTCTGCGCCGGCTGAGTGAACGGGAGCCCCGCGAACTGGGTCGTGCGGCGGCGGCGGGGGATCCGGAAGCCCTCGCGGTCTGGGACCGCTACGGCTCCAGCCTCGGTGTCGGGATCACATCACTGGTGTACATGTTCACGCCTCAGCTGGTGCTCCTGGGGGGCGGTCTGGCCGGAGCCGCACCGCATTTCCTTCCCGCGCTGAGACGCGAGGTGGAATCCAGGGTTCAGGCCGTGTCCCGCGAGGGGCTGAGGATCGAGGCCTGTGCCCTCGGCAATGGTGCCGGACGCCTCGGTGCGGCACGACTCGCCCTGCAACGGCTGGGCGGGATGATGAGCGACAGCTGACTCTGATCCGCCATGACCACCGTCCCCGAGCCTTCTGCGGAGCTGCTGCAGCGGGCGGCTGCCGTGCGTCTGGCGGCCGTGGACCTGGGACAGACCGATGACGGCCAGCGGGCCGCGGCACTCCAGGCCATGGCGGATGCCCTGGACGAGCGGGCCGCGGCGATCGTGGCGGCCAACCGCGAGGATCTGGAGCGCTCAGCCGCTGAGGGACTGGCGCCGGCCCTGATGGCGCGCCTCAAGCTCGATGCCACGAAGCTGGCCGGGGCGATCGAAGGAGTGCGCAAGGTGGCGGCCCTGGAGGACCCGCTCGGCCGCAGGCAGCTTCATCGCGAGTTGGATCAGGGGCTTGTGCTGGAGCGGATCACCGTTCCGCTGGGGGTGGTGGGCGTCATCTTCGAGGCCAGGCCGGATGCCGTCATGCAGATCGCCTCACTGGCGATCCGCTCGGGAAACGGTGCCATCCTCAAAGGCGGCAGCGAGGCGCGCTGCACCAACGAGGCTGTGATGGAGGCCCTGAAGCACGGGCTGAGCAGCAGTGACGTGTCGGCTGATGCCCTGACGCTGCTCACCACCCGCCAGGAGAGCCTGGCGCTGCTGCGCCTCGATGGGTTGGTGGATCTGATCATTCCGCGCGGCAGCAATGAGCTGGTCCGTTTCATCCAGGACAACACCCGGATTCCAGTGCTCGGCCATGCCGATGGCATCTGCCATCTTTACGTCGATGCAGCGGCCGATGTGGCCCAGGCGCTGCGGGTGGCCATCGACAGCAAGACGCAGTACCCGGCCGCCTGCAACGCCATCGAAACCCTGCTGGTGCACGAGGCGATCGCGCCGGCGTTTCTGGCCGAAGCGGTCCCGGCCTTTCGGGATGCCGGTGTGACCCTGCGGGGAGATGCTGCCAGTCAGGCTCTCGGTGTGGGGGCGGCCGCCAGTGAGGAGGACTGGCGCACGGAATATCTCGATCTGGTGCTCGCGGTGCGGGTGGTTCCCGACATGGACTCCGCCATGGAGCACATCCGTCGCTTCGGCTCGCGCCACACCGAGGCGATCGTCACCGGTGATGCGGCGGTCGCCGACCGGTTCCTGGCGGCAGTGGACAGCTCCGGTGTGTATCACAACTGCTCCACGCGCTTCGCCGATGGTTTCCGTTACGGCTTCGGAGCCGAGGTGGGCATCAGCACCCAGACGCTTCCTCCGCGCGGCCCCGTCGGTCTTGAGGGTCTGGTGACCTATCGCTACCGCCTGCGGGGAGACGGTCACATCGCCGCGGACTTCTCCTCCGGTGCCCGCCAGTTCAGCCACAGCGACCTGCCCCTTTGACTGATCTCGATGCCCTTCACATCCGTGAGCTGAGGCTCTGGGCCCACGTTGGGGTGCTGGAGCACGAGCGTCGCGATGGGCAATGGTTCCGCCTCGACATCACGCTGTCTCTCGATCTGAGCCGCCCCGCAGCCGATGACGATCTCAGCGGCAGCGTGGATTACAGCCGCACGATCGCTGCACTGCAGGAGCTGGCCGCAGGTCTGCGCTGCCTGACGATCGAGCACTTCAGTGAGCAGGTGCTGGATCGGCTGGAGAGCCTTCACGGCCCGCTGCCCGTCTGGCTGCGGCTCTGCAAGTGCGCTCCTCCCGTCTCCGGTTTCGATGGCTGGGTTGCCGTGGAGCGCGTCCGTCACGGGGCATCCCGACCGACGGCATGAGTGCGTCTCCGCCCCTGGTGCTGATGCATGGTCTCTGGGACACCCCGCGGTTGTTCCGGCGGTTGATTCAGGCCCTCGATCAACCGGAGCGGCCGCTGCTGGCCCCCCATCTTCCCCACGGTCTGGGTCACGTCCCGTTGCGCGTTCTGGCTGGCCGTCTGGACCGGCAGATCCGGGAACGGTTCGGGGATGACACGCCGATCGATCTGCTCGGTTTCTCGATGGGGGGCGTGATCAGTCGCATCTGGCTGCAGGAGCTCGCCGGCGCCCAGCGAACGCGCCGCTTCTTCAGTGTCGGCAGCCCCCAGAACGGCACCCTGGCCGCGATGGCGGTGCCGCGGCCGCTGCTGGCGGGTGCGGCAGACATGAAGATCGGCAGTGATCTGCTGCGGGACCTGAACCGTGATCCCCAGGCCCTGGCGGCGGTGTCCTGCCGCAGCTACACCTGCCGCTGGGATCTGATGGTGTGTCCCGGATGGTGGGCCGTGCTCCCGCAGGGCAGCCGTTGTGAACTGCCGGTCTGGACCCACCAGCAGATGATCTCCCATCCCGATGCCCTGCGCATCCTGCGGAGGGATCTGCGCCTGCCCTGAGGTTCAGGCGGCCTGGAGGCCGGAGTGACGGATCAGGGCGGCGGTGCTGGCGGAACGTCCCCGGAAGGCCTGGAACACCTCGGCAGGTGCACGGCTGCCACCGAGGCTCAGCACGGTGTCGCGGAAGCGGGCCCCAGTGGCCCGCACCTGCTGCTCCTGATCGAGACCGACCTCCTCGAAGGCGGCGAAGGCATCAGCGCTGAGCACCTCGGCCCACTTGTAGGAGTAGTACCCGGCGGCGTAGCCACCGGCGAAGATGTGGCCGAAGGCGCAGAGGAACTGATCCTCCGGAATCGGCGCGATCACGGTGGTGGTCTCGGCGATCGAACGGCGCAGCTCGTCGGGGCTTGTGCCCGAGGCTGGAGTCCAGCTGCTGTGCAGGCGCAGATCGGTTAGGGCGAAATGCACCTGGCGCAGGGTTGCGAGCCCGGCGTTGAACGTGCGGCTGAGCAGCAGTTTTCTGTATTCCTCTTCAGGCAGTGGTTCGCCGGTCTGCCAGTGCCGGGCCATGCCCATCAGGGTGGAGCGATCCAGGCACCAGTTCTCCATGAACTGGCTTGGCAGTTCAACGGCATCCCACTCGACATTGTTGATGCCCGCTGCCTCCGGCTCCTCCACGGTGGTGAGCATGTGCTGGAGTCCGTGGCCGAATTCGTGGAAGAGGGTCTCGACCTCCTCGAAACTCATCAGGCTTGGCGCCTCACCCACCGGGGGGGTCTGGTTGCAGATGAGGTAGGCCACCGGCAGCACCGGCTCGCCATCCGCTGACCGGCTGCGTCCGAGACACTCATCCATCCAGGCTCCACCGCGTTTGCTGGCGGGACGGCTGAAGGGGTCGAGATAGAAGGCCGCAATCGGCGCTCCGTCACGACCGTGCACGCGGAAATAGCGCACGTCCGGATGCCAGATGGGTGCGTCTCCATCGGCGGCCCGGATCTCCACATCGAACAGGCGGTTGCAGAGTCCGAACAGACCCTCGAGCACCTGAGGCAGGGGGAACCAGGGGCGAAGCGCCTCCTGGTCGAGATCGAAGCGTTCACGACGCAGCTGTTCGGACCAGTAGGGCACGTCCCAGGCGGCGAGCGTCTCCGCTTCGGCAGCTCCCTGGCGTGCTGCGCAGGCTTTCAGTTCCGCCAGCTCCCGTTCCGCTGCAGGGAAGGCTGCCGCGCGCAGCTCTTCGAGCAGCGCTTCCACGGCGTCGACATCGTCCGCCATCTTCGCGGCCAGGCTGACGTCGGCCCAGTGGCGATAGCCGAGGCGTTCAGCCTGTTCCGTCCGGAGGCTGAGGATCTCCTCGATCAGTGCACGGTTGTCGAGGTCTCCATCGCTGGCCCGGCTGACGTGGGCGCGATAGACGGTTTCGCGCAGGTCACGGTTCTCAGCGTGAGTCAGGAACGGCAGATAGCGGGGCATGTCGAGTCCCAGCAACCAGGGGCCGGAGGAGGCCGTGGCATCGGTTTCCCCAGCCTCTCTGGCCGCGGCCGCCAGGGCATCCAGGGCCCGTGGCGGCAAGCCGGCCACCTGCTCGGGATCCCTGAGCATCAGGGTCCATTGCTGGGTGGCATCCAGCACGTGATTGCTGAACTGGGTGGATAACGCTGCCAGGCGCTCACTGGACGTGTTGAAGGCGGACTGCACATCCGGCGCAAGGCCGACACCGCGGTGGCGCATCGAGAGCAGTTCCGCCGCGAGGATCCGTTGCCTTGTCTCGCTCAGGGGCTCCGCCGGTTGGTCGCGCAGCCGTTGCAGCGCCCGATGCAGCACCTGACTCTGGCCGAGTCGGTTGCCGAGACGAACGACTTCGGGCTGTTGAGCAGCGTGAGCTTCCCGCAGATCCTTGGAATTGCAGACCCCGTTGAGGTGGGACACAACGCCCCAGCTCCAGCGCAGCCGTTCGCCGATCCGTTGCATCGGGATCATCACGGCATCCCAGGGCAGGGGAGCATCGCTGTTCAGGGCTTGATCCAGCGACTGTTCCAGGGCGCTGAACTCGTCGTTGAGCGCTTTGAGCAGAGCCGGAACATCGCGGCTCACCATCTCAGGGTTGATGGCGCTGTACTGAGGAAGGCCTTCCCCGCGCAGCAGAGGAGAGAGTGTCGCGGTCATGTCAGCCGAGGGGGAGACGGTTGATCAGGGCCATCAGGCTGAGACTGCTCAGCTGGTTGGCCAGAGCATCGGTGGAGGCTTCGTAGAGATCCATGGCCACCCGTGGCCAGATGCCGATCACGAGGGTGGGCACCAGCAGGCTGAGACCGATCACCAGCTCGCGGGGATGCATGTCCTCCACACTCGCCAGTGCCGGGATCCTCGGACCGAAGAAGACCCGCCGGCACATCGAGAGCAGGTAGATGGGCGTCAGCACGAGCCCGATGGCCGCCATCAGCACGGTGATGGCTCGGAACAGGGACGTGAAGTTCTCCTGGCTGGTGATGCCGAGGAACACGGTGATCTCGCTGATGAACCCGCTCATGCCTGGCAGGGCGAGCGACGCCAGCGAGCTGGCCAGGAAGAAGGCGAAGGTGATCGGCAGTGCCTTGGCAAGGCCTCCCATGTTGGGAATCGACAGCGTCTTGGTGCGTTCGTAGAAAACGCCGGTCACGAAGAACATCGCTGCGGCGATCAGACCGTGACTCACCATCTGGAGCATCGCTCCGCTGACGCCGAGAGCATTGACGGCCCCGATGCCGAGGAGAACGAAGCCCATGTGGCTCACCGAGCTGCAGGCGATCCGCCGTTTGACGTTGTCCTGAGCGAAGGCGTTCAGGGCTCCGTAAATGATGTTGACGATGCCGATGATCACCAGCGCGGGGGCGAGGGTGAGGTGGGCGTCCGGAAGCATCTGGACGTTGAACCGCAGCAGCGCGTAGCCACCCATCTTCAACAGCACTCCGGCCAGCAGCATCGACACCGGCGCATTCGCCTCGCCATGGGCATCGGGAAGCCAGGTGTGCAGAGGGAACATCGGCAGTTTCACGCCGAAACCCACCAGGAAGCCGAGGTAGCAGAGCAATCCGAAGCTGCCGCCGGGGGAGCGGGCCGCCAGCTCGGTGAGATTCAGGGTGAACTCGTCTCCGGAGAGGGCGAGGGCCAGGCCGCTGATCAGGATCAGCAGCGATGCAAGCGCTGTGTAGAGGATGAATTTCGTGGCCGCGTATTGCCGGTTCTGCCCTCCCCAGATGGCGATCAGGAGGTAAACCGGGACCAGCTCGAGTTCCCAGGCCAGGAAGAACAGCAGGAAATCCTGGGACAGAAAGACAATGCCCTGGGCTGATGCCTGCACCAGCAGCAGGGCGAAATACAGGCGCGATTTCTGCTCCACAGACCAGCTGGCCGCGACGGACAGCAGGGTGACGAGACCGCTGAGCACCACGAGGGGGGCGGACAGACCATCGGCCCCGAGGGACCATTCCAGGCCGATCACGGGCAACCAGTTGACCCGCTCCACCAGTTGAAGGCCGTCGATGGAGGGATCGAAACGGGTGGCGAAAACCACCAGCATCAGCAGCAGATCGACCAGAAGCACCGCCAGGGCCAGGTTTCGCGGCCATGGAGACGGTCGATCGTCATCCCCGGGAAGCAGGGGCATGAACAGGGCACCGGCGGCCGGTAACAGGACGATCAGGGAGAGCCAGGGAAACGTCGCTTCGGATGTGGCGGCTTGCGCTAGCCCAACGTCCATCCCGTGTCCGCAATCTTTAACAAACCTAACAGGGCTGGATCAGTGATTTGGGTACAACTACCCATCTTCTGCCGGCTGCCAGTGGCTGCCGGCGGTCTGGAGGTTCAGCACCGGAGCGCGGCTGGCCACGCCTGCCGCCTCCCAGGCTTTCACCATGGCCCGGCTGACGGCGTTGCCGCAGTCCTCGGAGCAGAGCGCCAGAACGCTGGGGCCGGCGCCGCTGATGGCGCACCCCCAGGCGCCCGCCTCGAGCGCCGCCGCCTTCACCTGGTCGCCACCCTTGATCAGCCGCCAGCGGTAGGGCTCGTGCAGCCGGTCGTGCATGCCATCGGCGATCAGATCGCCGTTGCCGGTGCGCAGTCCCTGCAGCAACAGGGTGAGTGCCCCCAGGTTCACGACGGCATCGCTGACGGGGATCGCTTTCGGCATGGCGCGACGCGCCTCGCTGGTGCTCAGACGGATCGAGGGGATCGCGACCACCGCTTTCACCGTGCTGATCCATTCGCAACGCACCACCCGCCAACGCTGAGAGGCCGCCTTCGCGGTCATGCAGAGCCCCCCCAGCAGGGAAGGAACCACATTGTCCGGATGTCCCTCGATGTCGATGGCCAGCTCCAGCAGTTTCTCCTTGCTGAGCGGTTCACCCACCAGGGCATTCGCACCCATCAGCCCGGCCACGATCGCCGTGGCACTGCTTCCCAGCCCCCGCGCCGGCGGCACCGCGAGACGCACCCGGGCTTCCAGGGCGACCGGTTCCATGTCAGCGGCTTTCCAGACGCGCTGGGCGGCTCGGTACACGAGGTTGTCGGGCCCACCGCGCAGATGGCTGCCCTCCGTGCCCTCGATGATCAGCTCGAAGCGTTCCCCATTGCCCTCGATGCGTCGCATCGCGAAGCGGTTGTTCAGATCAAGGGCCGCGCCGAGGCAGTCGAAGCCCGGACCGAGGTTGGCGGTGGTCGCCGGGACGTCCACCACCACTTTCTGACCGATGCGCGGCTGCGCCATCCCAGCTGAACTGCTCAGGACAGTGTCCCACTCGACTCAGCGAGCATCCGGGCCCGGCAGGCAGAGCTGAACAATCCGGCATCCGGATCGACCACGGCGGTCACCTGCAGACCGTCGATGAACTCCCGGAAGCGGCCCTTGTCCCGCATCGCCTCGAGGAAGGTGGCTGACCGCAGACCCGCCAGCTGCTTCGCTGCGGTGCCGCCTCCCACCCAAAGGCCTCCGGTGCAGAGCTCCTGCAGAGCCAGGTCGCCGGCGGCGGCCCCATAGGCGGAGAGCCAAAGCTGCTCGGCATGGATCATCAGCGGATCCCCGGCGGCTGCCGCATGGCTGGCCTGCGCTGGAAGATCGCTGGCCATGTTGCGGCGCCAGGCCTCACCGATCGCTCGCAGCGGATGGTTGGCAGCCTCCGGTTTCTGCAGCAACCAGTGGGCGATATGTCCAAGGCCGGTGCCGCTGACGATCCGCTCCACCGACAGCCGATCCAGGTTGAGGTCCTGCTTGAGCCAGCAGGCGAGCTGCCATTCCTCCTCCGTGCGGGGAGCGAACTCGCGATGGCCGCCCTCACTGGCCAGAGCCATCAGCCCATGGCTCCCGTGCACCCCCCTGGCCATGCCGAGGCCTGTTCCCGCTCCGAGAATCGCCACCGGTCCGGCGTCGCGTGTGCCCTCCTGCAGCACCACCTGCTGCTCGGCATCGAAATGGGGCAGGCCGTAGATCAGAACGGCGAAATCGTTCACCAGTTCCAGCTGGTTCATGGCCGCGGCCTCGGCCAGGGCCCTCTCCTCCAGTTGCCAGGGGAGGTTGGTGATCCTGGCGCTGTGGTTGCGCACAGGCCCTGCCACGGCGATGCAGCCATGCGTGGGTGCTGCGATGCCCTCCGGCCGGTTGTTGAGGAAGGCCTGGAGCATCGGTTCCAGCGATGGCCATTCGCTGGATGCGAAACGGTGCTGATGCAGAACCTGGAGGCCTGAGCCATCGAGGCCGTACAGGGCAAGGAGGGTCTTCGTTCCCCCCATGTCCCCCGCCAGAAGAGTGGTGGCGGCCATGTGACGCTCCGACGCGGTCTGCTTCAGGCTGCTTCTGATGTCGTCTGCCGTAAAGGCCGGAGACCGGCGGGGTTCAGAAAAAGTCGAGCGGCAGCGGTCCCCAGGTGGTGCTGGGCTGGCTCTCATCGTCGCCGTGACCACTGATCAGGATCCCTTCCCCGAGGCCGTGTTCGATGCGGATCCGGATCGTGCCCCCTTTCTGGTTGGCCTTCAGAAAAACCGGCCCGCTCTCCTCGGTTGTGTCGACAAGGTCGAGAGGATCCCAGCCCTGGCTGCTCTCCAGAGCGCGCAGCGTCTTGAGCGCCATCTCGGCGGAGGGCGCCATCACGCCAACGGTGAACCAGCTGGCCTGGCTCATGGCGGTGGCGAGTTCGGCCCGGAGCCGATCGGCTGCGGCGGGGCTCAGCTCCGGTGCCCCCCGCAACCGGGCCAGGTCACTCAGCTGGGTGATGCCGGGATCGCTCATGGCTTCAGTTCCAGGCCTGCCAGCCGCTGGGCATTCGCCACCTGTGCAGCGGTGAGCAGATCGGCCACTGGCTTCTCCCCCAGATCCCCGTCGCGGCGGCTGCGCAGGCTCACGGCACTCCGTTCGGCCTCTTTGGCACCGATCACGGCCAGAACAGGGATCTTCATCTGTTCGCCGCTGCGGATCAGCTTGCCGAGGCGGTCGCCGCTGCGGTCGACGGTGGCGCGCACTCCGGCCTGGGTCAGCTGCTCCAGCAGCTGTTCGGCATAGGGCTGCACCTCGTCGGTGACCGGCAGCAGCCGCACCTGCTCGGGAGCCAGCCAGAAGGGGTAATCACCGGCATAGTTCTCGGTCATGATCCCGAAGAACCGTTCCAGGGAGCCGAAGATGGCGCGGTGGATCATGATCGGCCGCTGCTTGCTGCCATCCGCGGCGATGTAGTCGAGCTTGAACCGCTCCGGCAGGTTGAAATCCAGCTGGATGGTGGAGCACTGCCACATCCGGCCGATGGCGTCTTCGATCTTCAGGTCGATCTTGGGGCCGTAGAAGGCGCCGCCCCCTTCATCGATCTTGTAGGCCCAGCCCTTGCGTTCGAGGGCTTCGATCAGGCCCTTGGTGGCCAGATCCCAGACGGCGTCATCGCCGATCGATTTCTCCGGACGGGTGGAGAGGTTGATCTCGTAATTGCTGAAGTCGAAGGTGGAGAGGATCCGTTCGGTGAGGTCCAGGATGCGCAGGATTTCATCGCTGATCTGCTCCGGCAGGCAGAACACGTGGGCGTCGTCCTGGGTGAAGCCCCGCACGCGCATCAGGCCGTGCATCACCCCAGGACGTTCGTAGCGGTACACGGTTCCCAGCTCGGCCCAGCGGATCGGCAGTTCCCGGTAGCTGCGCAGCTTGCTGGCGTAGGTGAGCACGTGGAAGGGGCAGTTCATCGGCTTGAGCTGGTACTCCCGCTCGTCCACCTGCATCGGGCCGAACATGCTCTCGGCGTAGAAGTCGAGGTGGCCGGAGGTCTTCCAGAGGCTGATGTCGGCCACATGGGGCGTGTAGAGCAGCTCGTAGCCGCCTTCGAAATGCGCCTGGCGCCAGAACTCCTCGATCAGCAGACGCATGCGGGCGCCGCGGGGGTGCCAGAACACCAGACCGGCTCCGGCTTCATCCTCGATCGAGAACAGATCGAGATCCTTGCCGATGCGCCGGTGGTCGCGGCGCAGGGCCTCTTCCTTGCGACGTTTGTGTTCCGTCAGCTGCTCCGGTGTTTCCCAGGCGGTTCCATAGATCCGTTGCAGCTGGGCTCTGGTTTCGTCGCCGCGCCAGTAGGCGCCGGCAACACTTTCGAGCTCGAAGGCCTTGGGGTTGAGCTGTCCTGTGTGCTCCACATGGGGCCCTGCGCAGAGATCCCACCACTCCTCCCCGAGGGTGTAGAGGGTGATCGGCTCCTGCAGCCCTTCGAGGATTTCGAGCTTGTAAGGCTCGTTCTGAGTCTTGATCTTGGCCTCAGCGTCTGACCTGCTCACCTCGACGCGCTCAAGGGGGAGCTTCTTGTTGATGATCTTGATCATCCCTTTCTTGATCGCCTTCAGATCGGCTTCCGTGAAGGGATCCGGGTTGTCGAAGTCGTAGTAGAAGCCTGTTTCGGTCCAGGGGCCGATGGTCACGCGGGCCTGGGGAAAGAGCTGCTGCACCGCCATGGCCATCACATGGCTCATCGAGTGGCGGATCTTCAGCAGCTGCTCGTTCTCGCTGGTCTTGGGCAGAACCACCGGAGCTGAGGGGGCTGGGGTGGTTGCTGCAGCGCTGCTCACCGGTTCCTGGTCAGGGCCCGCCATCCTATGAGCGAGTTGCGGTTCAGTCTGTGATCGACAGCGATGGTTCCGGTCCGCCATCGGAGGCCGGAACCCTGATGACATCGCTGCTGGAGTCCTTGCTGGCGGACTTCGATCACTGGTTCAGCCGCGGGGATGAGCTGCTCAGCCGATGTCCGGATTCGGTGATGTCGGCCGCTGAACGGCAGCAGCTGGCGGAGCGACTGGAGGACGGCCGACGCCGTCTTGTCGCCACCCGGGCACTGATGACCGCCACCGATCAACCGGTGGCGGTTTCTCTGGATGCCATGACCTCCTGGCACGGACTCGTCACCGAGGTCTGGAGTCTGTCGGCCCGGATCAGGCGCCGAGGTGACGTTTCAGGTCCCTGAGGTTGCTGCTGTAGAAGCGGGCCAGTTCCTGATGGCTCTTCACCGGTTGTCCGTAGGCGCTGCGACCGGCCCTGGTGGGGAACGAGGCCCACTCCGGTGCGAGCTGCGCCATGGCCTTGGGGGTCAGACCGCTTCGATCGATCTCCTGGAGAGCGCCGCGGCGTTTGACCAGGTGAAGTGCTGCCTGGTCCTGATGCTTCGGTTCAAAGCTGTTCAGCTTCAGCTCCTTGGCCACCCCTTTCCAGGTGGTCGGCAGGAACTGGTAGGCACCGGCGGCTGCGCTGGAGTAGCGCTTCTTCACCACCGTCTCGGGATGACGGGAGAGATCCTTGAACTTCCCACCGCCGTACATGATCTGGTAGCCCTGGTCTTCACCGTCCTTCCAGGTGCCCTCGGCGTAGCGGATCGTGTTCAGCAGGGCCCGGCGCTGCGGGGTGAGTTCGTAGGGACCGTTCTCCCTCACGTTGGCCAGGAGCGATCGGTTGGATGCGGCAGAGGCGGATGACGGCTGCAGGGAAGCAGGCGAGAACGAGACCTTGGAGAGGGGTGCTCCGGAGCAGAACAGAAGAGACAGGCAGGCGACACTCGCCAGCAACGGACGGCTGTTCTGTTGCAGATCTTCGAAGCGAAAAGGCCGCTGCACGCAGTGAAATCAAGTGGACGGTCACCTTGCTGGACACGAGGCGGTTGCGCGAGATCGGCCCTGGTGGGGTTGACGCTGACCTTGAAATATGTGTAGGCGGGTGGACGCTGGCTCCGGGACTCGCGAGACTCGCCTGGCTGCGGCTGGTCCGGGGCTGTTGCGGGGGTGATTCCGCGCAGTGCCGTCTTGGGCAGCTCTGATCAGCCCGGCTTATCAATGCTGCGGATCCCGATCAGCCCGGAGTCGCGAAGCCGAGGGCATCGCGCACCCTGGAGAGGGTTGCGTTGGCCACGCTTTCAGCCTTGTGCCGACCGTGCTTGAGCACCTGCTCAAGCTCCTTGCGGTCCTCCATCAGCAGGTGGTAACGCGCCTGGATCGGCTCCAGCGCAGCCACGGTGGCCTCCGCCAGAAGTGGTTTGAACTGACCCCAGCCCATGTCGGCGCATTCCGCCGCGGCCTGCTCCCGACCCTTGCCGCTGAGGATGGCGTAGAGGCTGAGGAGATTGTCTGTTTCCGGTCTCTCCGGGTTGCCGAATTCCAGGCCTCTCTCCGGGTCGGTCTTCGCCCGCTTGATCTTCTTGGTGATCAGCTCCGGTGGATCCAGCAGGGTGATGCGGCTGCCCTCGTTGGGGTCGCTCTTGCTCATCTTGCTGCGCCCGTCGGTGAGGCTCATCACCCGGGCCCCCTCCTTGAGGATCATCGGCTGGGGAACCTTGAGGACCGGATGGTCCTCACTGCCGAAGCGGGCATTGATGCGTTGCTGGGCGATGTCACGGGCCAGTTCCAGATGCTGCTTCTGGTCTTCACCAACCGGCACCAGATCGGCGTCGTAGAGAAGGATGTCCGCTGCCATCAGCACCGGATAGTCGAGCAGGCCGACGGAGACGTTGTCGCCCTGTTTCACCGCCTTCTCCTTGAACTGGATCATCCGTTCCAGCCAGTTCAGAGGGGTGACGCAGTTGAGCAGCCAGCAGAGCTCGCTGTGGGCCGCCACCTGGCTCTGGATGAAGATGGCGCAGCGCTCCGGATCCATCCCGCAGGCGAGATACAGGGCGGCGGTGCCGAGGGAGTGCTCCGCGAGCTTCGCCGGGTCATGGGGGACGGTGATCGCGTGCAGATCAACCACACACACATAGGTGTCGTGGGTGTTCTGCAGATCGACCCAGTTACGGATCGCCCCCAGCCAGTTGCCCAGATGCAGGGCACCGGTTGGCTGGACACCGGAGAGAACCCGGGGGCGTGGCATCGATCAGGCCTCGGCTTCGGCGGTCTTGGTGGTCTCCTGGTCAGTGGTCTCCGGGTCAGTGGACTCCTGGTCGGTGGACTCAACGGCCGCCTCGCTCCCGGTCTCGGCTTGGGGTTCAGCCTCGGCATCCGGTGCGGTCTCCGGCTCTGGCTCCGGTGCAGGCTCCGGTTCCGGCTCTGGAGGCTGGGGCTTGGAGGGGCGGGCGAAGGGATCGGGACGGGACCCGCGTCCACCGCCACCGGAGCGCTCATCGTCGAAGCGACGACCGCGACCGCCGCCATCCTTCCCGCCGCCATCGCGCCGGCCACCCCGTGCTCCCTGGGAGCGCTGCTGCTCCACCAGTTCACCGAGCTGGCCGTCTTCGAGCATCTGGCCGAGGGTGCGCACGGCGAAGCCGAGCACCGCAACGGTGGAGCGCAGATTGAAGGCTTCCTGGAGCGCCCGCGCGGAGCGCATCTCGTTGTCGCTCAGGCGGATGCGGAAACCACCACCTTCGCGGTTCCCGCCGGATGGGCGGCCGCCCCGGTTGCCTCCACGGCCGCCTTCACCCCGGAAGCCCTCACGGCCTCCGTCACCCTGACCTCCCTGCTGCTGGGGATCGCTGCCGTACGAATCGCTCATGGCCTGCGGCCTGGAATCAGGCGCAAGTGTGCCGCATCGTCGGTGTGCTGTCAGAAACCCAGCACAGCTTGTGTCGCTCGCGACTGCCTGCGCGCGCCAGCACCAGCATCGGCACCGCGGTGTCCCCGGCTTCGAACATCTCCCTGTAGCGACTCAGCAGATCCAGGTATCGCGTGGTGGTCCAGCCATGTCGGCAGGTGTCCTGACTGACCCAGAAGCCCTTGAGGGCGCGCTGGCAGTCTTCCGTTCCGAATTCGAGCCAGCAGCGCTGCTGGGCCTGAAGCGGGGAATCTCCCGTGCTCAGGAGCTCCCTGTACCGGATCAGTTCCGGGGCGTCGCCGCCGCCATCGGGTGGGAGCCAGCGTTGCAGCTGATCCAGTCGGATGCGCGACAGCCGCAGCCAGCAGCGGTCGTGCAGCAGAACCGGCAGTCTCCAGCTCCAGGAGCGCGCCTGGCGCACTTCCTCCAGCACCCCGAAGAGGGCCAGACGCTGGCGTGCGGTGAGGCTGCCCAGGCGATCGATGCTGATCGGCCCGTCAGCCATGGGTGCCGGTGTAGGTGATGCCCTCTTCCACGTAGTCCTTCGGTTCGAGATGAATCGTGCATCGCACAGGGCCGAAGCTCCGATCGAGGCGTTCCTCCACCAGCTCGGTGATGCTGTGCGCCGTCGCCAGGTCATCGGCCTCAACCACCATGTGCATGTCGATGAACACCTGCTGCCCAAGCACGCCGCGGCTGGCGATGTCGTGGCAGTTGATCACACCGGGCACCCCCATCGCCTCGGCGTGGATCGCCTCCGGGGCGATGGCGATGTGATCGACAAGCCAGGGCAGGGTGCGGCGCAGGACCTGCCAGCAGACCCGGATCAGCAGCAGCGCCATGGGGATCGCCAGTGCGACGTCCAGCCAGCTCACCTTCAGCCAGAAGGCTCCGGCCATGCCCACCAGCACGACCACGGTGGTCCACACGTCACTGGCGGCGTGCTGGGCATCGGCTTTGAGAAGGGCGCTGTCGAGCCGCCGCCCTTCGTTGTGCTCGTAACCGGCCAGAAGCAGATTGAGTCCGAGCACCAGCAGCAGCAGCAGCAGCTCCTGGCCCGTCACGCGGATGGCGGGCAGACCCTCCAGAACCCGTTCGCCAGACCTCAGCAGGATCTCCAGGGCCGTGAACAGGATGAATCCCGCGATGCCGAGGGCGCCGATCGCTTCGTATTTGTGATGTCCGTACGGGTGATCACGGTCGGGTCTGGGGTCGGAGAGGTTGTTCGTGATCAGGCCGGTCAGGCTCGAGAGAGCGTCGGTGGCGCTGTGCATGGCATCGGCGATCACGGCGAGGGAGCCGCTGACCAGGCCGACGGTCAGCTTCAGCAGCGACATCGCGATGTTGAGGGCCAGGGCAACGGTGAGCACGCGCCGGACACTGTTGCGACGGTCGCCTCCTCGTCCCGTGACGATCCGTCCGTTACTGGTGGCCATGCATCAGCGCGTTCCGTCCCTTCACGGTATGGAGAACTCAGCGGTCTGACCGGTGTTCCTGGTCGCATGCTGGAGGTTGAGCTAAGACGACGATTGCCCCTGAGGTCTGCTGCGTGAATCCCCCGGTCCCGCTGGCGAAGCTTCTCCCGGTGCCCAAGGACCTCACCGGCAGGCTCGCTCTGGCTGGCGGTGGACTGTTTCTGGGGCAGTGGTTTCTCGGTGATCTGCTGCACGTCCCCGGTGGTGGCCTCGGCGTGCTGCTCACCGGCGCCGGGGTCTGGTGGCTCAGCCGCGGGTCGACGCCTCCCCGCTTTCAGGAACCCGCCTCCCTTCAGGGCTGGATCGCCCGCTGCAGGGAGGTTCTGGATCAGTTCGAAACGCTGGAGCCCGACGGTGGTGTCCGACGTCAGCAGCTCGATGCGGTGGTCCAGCGTTCGGGTCCGCAACGGCTGGCGCTGGTGTGCGTCGATCCGGCGACCTGCCCGCAGCAGGGGGAGCTCGAACAGGCCCTGGCCGGTGCGGCCCCGCTGACGTTGTCCGTGGCGCGTCCCCTGGCCAGTGCGGAGGGGGCCAGAACCTGGCCGACGGTGCTTCAAGAGCAGGAGCTGATCCTGTTCAGCCTTGCGGCACCGCTGCTGGCGGAGGACCTTCTCTGGATCCAGCAGTTGCCGGAGGATCAGCCGACGTGGCTGCTGGTGCGGAGCACGGCCGGGGAGAGTGATCGGCACTGCAGCGAGTCCCTGCTGGCTCAGCTCCCCGCCCGCTGGGTGGATCGCGTGCTGGTCCAGCGGCCGGATGGCGTGCTGCGGGACGTCCTTCAGCCCCTGCGCCGTCAGCTGGGAGCACCGATCCGCAACCTTCAGGACACCCGTCAGCGCCTGCTGAGGGGCCTGCATCAGCAGTGGCAGGCTGACCTTGAGCAGGTGCGTCGCCGTCGCTTCCAGGCGCTGCAGCAGCGGACCCAGTGGATCGTGGCGGCTTCCGTGCTGGCATCCCCCCTGCCCAGCCTTGATCTGCTGGCGGTGGCGGTGGCCAACGGTCTGATGCTGCGTGAGATGGGCACGTTGTGGGGCACGGATCTGCAGCCGGATGTGTTGCGGGAGGCTGCCGGTCAGCTCGCCCGAGCCGCCCTTGCTCAGGGGGTGGTGGAGTGGAGCAGCCAGATGCTGCTGGGGCTGGCGAAGCTGGATGGCGGCAGCTGGCTGGTGGCGGGCACGATGCAGGCGATCAGCGCTGCCTACCTCACCCGCGTCGTGGGGCGTTCCATGGCGGACTGGCTGGCGTTGAATGCAGGGGTGGATGCACTGGATCTGGAGCGGCTCAAGCGGGAGGCGCCGGTTCTGGTGGCGAAGGCTGCCGAACAGGAACGATTGGACTGGGGAGGATTCATGAAGCAATCCCAGCAGTGGCTACTTCACGCAACTTCATGACGCCTTCATGAAGTGCTTCATGAAGTTGAATTGAGACCTGCGTCGGAATATTTAATCGCCGTGTAATAAGTGCGGCACTCCATAGGCTTTTCACAACCTTCCCTTCTTTCAGGGGGGTTGTTTCCGTCTTCATTTCTCTCTCATGTCCACCGCCATCCGCAGCGGACGCCAGAGCAACTGGGAAGCCTTCTGTCAGTGGGTGACCGACACCAACAACCGCGTTTACGTGGGTTGGTTCGGCGTGCTGATGATTCCCTGTCTTCTGGCAGCCACCATCTGCTTCATCATCGCCTTCATCGCCGCTCCCCCGGTTGATATCGACGGCATCCGCGAGCCTGTCGCCGGCTCCTTCCTCTACGGCAACAACATCATCTCCGGTGCTGTTGTTCCCTCCTCCAACGCCATCGGCCTGCACTTCTATCCCATCTGGGAAGCTGCATCCCTCGATGAGTGGCTGTACAACGGCGGTCCTTTCCAGCTGGTTGTCTTCCACTTCCTGATCGGCATCTACGCCTACATGGGCCGCGAGTGGGAACTCTCCTACCGCCTGGGCATGCGCCCCTGGATCTGCATTGCCTACAGCGCACCTGTCGCTGCAGCCTCTGCTGTCTTCCTGGTCTACCCCTTCGGTCAGGGCTCCTTCTCTGACGCCATGCCCCTGGGCATCTCTGGAACCTTCAACTACATGCTGGTGTTCCAGGCTGAGCACAACATCCTGATGCACCCCTTCCACATGCTGGGCGTCGCAGGTGTGTTCGGTGGATCCCTGTTCTCCGCCATGCACGGCTCCCTGGTGACCTCCTCCCTGGTGCGTGAAACCACCGAGACCGAGTCCCAGAA
>ERZ802822.54-NODE-54-length-81418-cov-8.204436_pt1 | contig 81418 bp, 79 predicted proteins | sample MGYA00345649_ERZ802822 | MGnify/ENA primary metagenome ERZ802822 (study PRJEB30503, sample SAMEA104212359) | marine metagenome | biome: Westerlies Biome; feature: [SRF] surface water layer (ENVO:00010504) within the epipelagic zone...; material: water... | reverse complement strand
AGCCTTCATCAAACAATTTTCTTTCTAAGGCTTTAGCCAGTGTTGATTTTCCAGAGCCAGATAAGCCAGTAAACCATATGACTCCGCCTTCATGACCAAATCTTTTAGCTCTCTCTTGAACTTCAACATCATGACTAACGGGTGTCAAATTCATAGATTTTCTAACTTTAGTTGCAGATATTTTTTCAATATCATCATCTAAAGATATTTTTTCAACCTTATAGCCAACATCCCTTCCATAAATAATATTTGTTATATTTGGAAGATCAATTACATCATACTTACCTGAGTAATTACCTTTAAGATCACTATCGATAAAATCCTTTACCTCATCAAAAGAAAAAGGATTTTTCTTATCAGATGCATAAGTATGTCTTACACCAATAACTACCCTCTCGGCTTTTTTAAGGGCAGCCTCAAAAAGTGCTCGATGACCTTTATGCCAAGGCTGCCACCTGCCAATAATTAAAGCTGTTTTTTGTTTTTTATTTCTAGACATTTTTAACTGCTTAACTTGATAACGCTAATTGATTAAATTAATTAGTAAATTTTATTAAGATTATTTACAAATAATTTTTTATTTCTCTAATTTTTTAGAGAGGTTTCCTAAAAAGAAGTGTCATCCTGTCTGTTTCACCAATTTCTATAAATTTTTCCCTATTTTTATCTTTTAAATAAAGTGTGGGGGGAAGTGACCATACTCCAGCTGGATGATCTTTTGTATCCTTAATATTAGCGTTGATATTAGATTTTGCAGATAATATAAAACCCACTTCCGTAGCTAAATTGATAGTTAATTCTTCAGTAACATAACCACTTTTTCTCATATCTTCCAAAGATGTTTCTGGCTTTGCCCTATGTTCTACCACTCCAAATATACCACCTGGTTTTAATGCGCTGTATGATTGTTCAAATATCTTTCTTAAATTTTTAGTATCCTCATCAATCCAGTTATGGATATTTCTAAAAGTTAATACTGCATCTATAGTTGCATCATCTGAGAGCTTACTAAAAAGGTCAACAACCTCAACTTTATTATAGGATATTTTACTTTTTAATTTTTTCTCATATGCCTCTCTTGATCTTTTTGCATAATCACTTACTGATGGATTGTATGCGGCCGCTATTAATTTACCTTCTTCATAAAGATATTTTGATAGGATTTCTGTATACCAACCACTCCCTGGTGATAATTCAATTACAGTCATATTAGATTTAATTTGAAAAAATTTTAAAGTTTCGATTGGATGTCTATATTTATCACGAACTATATTTTTTGCTGATCTTTCATCATTAATAACTGCATCTTTTATAGTTGAGGCCTGAAGATTTTGAAAGGTTAAAAATGTTGAAACTAAAACAAAGTAAATAAATATTTTTTTCATGATAATCCTTTTTTAATAATCATAACGATAAATAATATTATTGAAACTAAAAGGATTAAATAAAATTAATATTTTTCTTTAAGTTTAGTTTTTAGTAATTAATGTGGTCAGATATTTATTTGGGGCTAAAAATTGGATATAAAAAATTTTTATGGATGGAAAATAGTATGGGCAGGCGCCCTTATCAACTTTTTTTCTATTGGTTTGCCTTTCTATGCTTTTTCGGTTTTTTATATTCATCTTCAAGAAGAATTTAACGCAGGAAGATTTTTAATTTCTAGCACCCTCTCAATTTTAATAATTGCTGGAGGTGTTTTTGCACCAATATGCGGCCATTTAGTTGATAGATACTCTATTAAAAACATATTATCCTTAGGTTCATTATTATTTGGCCTTGGCCTTATCGCTCTTGGTTTCTGTAAAAATTATTATCAATTTTTAATTGTTTATGGAACAATTCTATCACTTGGTATTACTTTATTTGGAAATTTATCGACCGCTAAATTAATTTCTTTTTGGTTCAATAAGAAAAATGGTTCCGCAATAGGTTATGCGGCATTAGGTATTTCTTTATCAGGTGTTTTTATTCCACCCATTGCTGTTTACCTTATAGGTATTTTTGATTGGCGAATTACGTATATGATTTTTGGTATATTTGTGATTGTTTTTTTTATACCTTTCTGTAGATTTTTTATTATTAATAAACCATCTGAAGTTAATCAAAATATTGATGGAATAGAGCCTTTAGAAGAGAATTCATCAAAAATTGAAGGAAAAATAATGAATTTTTGGTCGATAGTTAAGGTACCGGCTTTTTGGATTCTTATAATAATCTTTAGTCTTCAGTTTTGTGCAAATTTAGGAGTATATAGCCATATTTTTCCTTACGTATCCGATTTGGGTTTTGACATTAAAAAAGCTGGTTATGCAGTATCTGTTGGTGCTTTTGGAGCGGCGTTAGGAAAAGTAGTTTTTGGTAAGCTGATTGATATCTTTTCTGCAAGAATAACTCTTTGGATATCTATTATAATTCAAGGAGTTGGTATTTTATTAGTTTCATCCTCTTCGGCTTATAGTCTTCTTTTGTTATCTGTATTAATTATGAGTCTTGGATTAGGTGGAAGTGTACCCCTTATGAATATTTTATTTTCTAAGACATTTTCTTCTATTAATTTTGGTAAGGCCCTGGGATTGGCAGTTCCTTTTATGGTTCCAATCCAAGTCATAGGAGGGCCATTATCTGGTTGGCTTTTTGACACCTTCGGTAATTATGATTTAGCTTTTTCATTAAATGCTGGAGTTTGTTTTATTGCATTTTTATTTGTTTTCATGCTCAATGTTCCATCAGATAAACAAAGTTGAAAATTTTATAATATTAAAGCACAATAATTAACATTAATTTATTAGGGGAAAGATATGGGTAATAAACATTTAGATGGACAGGTAACTTTAATACTAGGTGCGGCTGGAAAAGATAATATGGGGCAAGTAATGGCTCGTAGATTTGCAAAAGAAGGCGCAAAGTTAGTCTTAGCAGGTCGTAATGAAGATATACTTAAGGAAATTTCAGAAGAAATCGATGCAACATATTGTGTTTGTGATATTACGAAAAAGGAAGAAATTGATGCGATGGTTGATGAAACTGTTAAAAGACATGGAGTTCTCCATTCTGCTATTCAAGCAACAGGATGGGGTTATTTATCACCATTCTTAGAGAGCACAGAAGAAGATTTAGTAAAAATAATGAATCTTCAATTCAAAGGTCCTTATCAGTTTTTTCAATCTTGTATTCCTGCAATGACTGAGGGTGGTTCTATTATTCAAATTTCCTCTGCTACAGCTACAATTATGTTGGATAATCATGCTGCCTATATGGGAACTAAAGCTGGAATAGATCATGTTGTTAGAACTATTGCTAATGAATTTGGAGAAAGAAATATTAGAGCAAACTCGATTTCGCCTGGATTAACAGAATCCCCTATGACTGCAGCTGCTATGGCTGCGCCAGGACTTAAAGAGGCATTTCTAAAGGAATATCCGCTTGGAAGGATAGGTACATCAGAGGATATTGCTGCAATGGCAGTATTTCTGTGTAGCGATGAATGCTTCTTATCTGGCCAGAATTTGCAAGTAACTGGAGGTTTAACTTTAAGAAGAAATCCAAGACAATCTGATCTCGACGCCTCTATCGCTCAAGCAATGGCTAAACTTGAAGGTTAAAATTTATTTATTTAATTACTAGCAAGGAAGAGCTTTGAAAAAAGATATTAATAAACAAACTGATACTGTCGCAGATTTACAGATTGGTCCAACAAATCAAGGAATGGTTCGTATTTATATTACTTCGAATTCAATTGACCTCCCTATGGATTTTTCTCCTGAAGAGGCAAGAAGTATCGCAGACGAATTAAATGCCTCAGCAGTTCTAGCAGAAAAGAGTTAACTCGCTATTATGAAAAATAATAGAAATTTTCTCTTTTACGGTATTGGATCTATAGCCTTTGGTATTAAAGGTAATGCGTTTTCATGGTTTCTTTTTTTCTATTATAATATGGTCATAGGGCTTCCAGCTTGGATGGCCTCATTAGCTCTTGCAGTAGCAACAATTTGGGATGCTTTTTCTGATTTATTAATTGGTTATTCTTCAGATCATACTAAATCTAGGTTGGGTAGAAGACATCCTTATATGTATGCTGCTCTATTACCGGTTCCTATCTTCTTTTATTATCTTTGGAACCCTCCAACATTTCAAACTGATATTAATTTATTTTTATATCTTTTGATAATGGCTATTTTAGTTAGAACCAGTACTACTCTCTTCGAAATTCCTAACCAAAGTTTAGGACCTGAAATTACTCGAGATTATCATGAAAGAACAAGAATGATGTCGCTTAGATATTTCTTTGGATGGATGAGTGGCACAGTCATGACAATATTAATGTGGTTCATATTTTTAAAGCCAACTGAGAAATACCCTAATGCCCAGCTGAATCCTGAGGGATATCAAACTTATGGAATTGTTGCAGCTTTACTGATGGTTGCTGCAATGGTTATATCATCATTGGGTTTAAATAGACTAATTCCAGAATTATCTAAGCCTGCAAAAAATAATAATTTTAGAGAAATAAAAGATGAATTAAAGAACACTCTGCTTAATAGGTCTTTTTTAGTCTTATTTATAGGAGGAATCTTTGCAGGAATGGCTGCAGGATTTTCATCATCACTAAATATTTATTTTAATACCTTTTTTTGGGGATTTAGCACTATTCAAATTGGTATAGTTTCCATTATAGCTGTAATACCGGGTATTATAAGCGCAATGATTATTTCGCGGAGACTTTCAGTTAAAATTGGAAAAAGAAGGGCTGCAATTATCTGCGGGATGATTGCTTTAGTTTTAACACCAGTTCCATATATTTTGAGAATTTATGGGTATATGCCAGAATTTGGCTCAAATGAACTTTTAGCGATAATGAGCTCTTATTATTATATTGAGGTATCAACCGGAGTTGCTGTTACTATTTTAGTTTCATCAATGGTTTCAGACATTGTTGAAGACTCAGAGCTAACAACAAAAAAACGGTCTGAGGGCATCTTCTTTTCTGCTCAAGGCTTTTCAAATAAAGCTGTCTCAGGCGTTGGAATTTTTCTTGCTGGTCTGGTCACCTCCCTTGCTGGCTTACCATCTGATGCAAAACCAGGAAGTGTTGATGATACAATTTTAATAAACATAGCTCTATTATTTGTTCCGATTTATATGATCTTATATTTACTATCTTTATATTTTTTAAACTTATATAAAATTGATAAAGAAACACATGACAGAAATATATCCACTATCAATCAGAGAGTTGAAGAATAATATAAAGGTTAATCTATGAGTGCATCAAAAAGAGAAAATATAATTCAATCAATTGCAGACAGCTATATTGAGAGAGAATTATTTAGCGGTATAGAGTGGATAGCAGAAAAGTCTGGTAAAGTTGTTTTATCAGGTAAATCAGGTTATCAAAACTTCGAAAAAAAAACCCCTATTCCCACTAGTGCTATTTATAGAATTTATTCAATGACAAAGCCTATCACCTCGGTAATGGCTTTAAAGTTAATTGAAGAAGGTAAATTAAGACTATATGATTTAGTCTCATCTTTTATTCCCTCTTTTGAGAATTTAAAAGTAATGAATCCCGATGGCTCAACTGAAGATCTAGAAAGGCCTATGATCATAGAGGATCTTTTAACTCATAGAAGTGGTCTAACTTATGATTTTCTTCCGGGTTGTCATGTTGCCCCATTATATAGTGAAAAAGATATTTCAGATGATGGTAGTGTAAACCTAGAAGAAAAATGTGAGTCTCTATCAAGGTTGCCACTAGCTTATCAGCCAGGATCTAGATTTAATTATTCAGTATCTATTGATGTTTTGGCTAGAATTATAGAAGTAATCTCTGAAAAAGATTTTGAAGAAATTCTTAAGGAAGAAATTTTTGAGCCTTTAGATATGAAGGATACTGGATTTAGCGTTAAAGAAAAGAATTTACCTCGTCTTATGTCAACCTATGGAGCGTCTAACTTTAAGGAGATCATGAATATAGGTCCCCACAATCTCAAAGAAACCAATGTGAATCAGCATAATCCGTATTTGAAAGGAGATCATTTTCGTAGAGGAGGTACTGGATTGTTCTCTACAATTTCCGACTATTTATCTTTCGGAAGAATGCTTTTAACAGGGAAATCAAAAAGTGGTAAAATAATTTTATCAAGGAATATGATTAAATTTATGAGAGTGAATCGTATTCCTGATACACAGTTACCTATAATGTTAGGTCCACTTCCGTTTTCAGGATATGGATGGAATCTAATTGGCAGAGTAGTTATTGATAATGGTAAAACAATGTCGCTAACAGGAAAAAATGAATTTGGCTGGGCGGGAGCAGCTTCAACTTATTTTTGGGTTGATCCAGATGAAGATCTTGTAGGCATTATGATGACACAATATTTGGGATCGATGTGGCCAATAACAGATGATATGAGGGTAGCTATGTATCAAGCAATTGACTGATTTAAAGTTTAGCTCTTGCGAAAAATATTAGAGCCATTAAATATTCAATTCCAGCATAAATAACTCTTTTTTCTTCAACACCTTCGAAATAAGGTAAAAATCCTACTGATCTCCCAATTGCTAAACCAAGCATTAATAAGCTATAAACACTAAACCAATTTTTTCTTAATTCAGGTTGATGGGCGGCAAGAAGAATTCCAAGCCCCATAAAAGAAAACATACCAGCAAGTGCTCTTATTTCACTTGCTCCAGCTTCACTTTGAATAACTACATTAAGACTTACGATATCATTTTTAGCAAAAACGGTTGGATCATAAACACCCACCAGACCAATTAGCAGCCACATGAAGCCTAAGGCATAACAAAGTATATTTAATAAAGATTTCATAAATTGATAAATAAACTAATTTTTATAAAATAAAAAGATTGATTTAATTTAATTATCTTTTTTTCTTTCAGGAATAAGAGGAAGTGATTGTATAATTTTAGAGTCTATTTCTTTGTTAATAGCTTCAATATTAACCCATCTTTCTGATGAGGATGGATGAGAGGATGCATATGAGATTGACCCTGGATTTTCAACTGACATTCGACGCCAGAAATTAGCTACACCTTTTCTATCAATATTAGAATTTGCCATTATATACATTCCAACATAATCAGCTTCTCTTTCAAAGTCTTGGCTATACATTTGTGCTCCCATACTTCCAAATGTTCCTCTTGTGTTTATACCTGCGCTAGATGCAGCAAGATCAACTATAGTTCCTAAAATAAAATTATTGCTCTTTTTTTCTATATGACCTTCGATGTTATGAGCTAATTCGTGCGCTATGATCATTTGAAGTTCTCTATCGTCTTCAATAAACCGAAACATTCCTTGTGTGATATATATATTTTTTCCATCAGCAAAAGCATTTAAAGAATTATCCTGACTTAAGATAATTTTATGACTACATACTTTTAGTGGTTCAATTTCAAAGCTAAGAACTTGGTTATCTCTTTCTACATCTACTTTAATTTTTTTACTGCTAAATTTCCCTTCTCTATTATTTTTGATTATCTCATCATCTGTCCAAGAAAAATCGTCTGAATAAATCCTTTTTACTATATCACCTTTTAATAAACCCGAGTCTCCTGCGGGAGAATCTTTAATGATAAATAATATTTCAGAATTCTCTGAAAGGTTAAGTTTTTCTGATGCAGCTTTTTTAAATTCTTTATTTATTTGATTTAAAGAAATTATCTCTAATCCAATAGTATTTTTAACATTAGCTCCACAAAAGGCAGTAGATTTTTGAATAATTGGCCATGCTATATTATTTAATTTCTCTATTCGATTATAATAAGTTTCAAGGGCTATACCTTGCATAATAATCCTTTCTTTCTCTGTATCAGAATTTAATCCACGAGCAGTTATTGTTGTCGGAGCCTCACAAGATGAGCTTAATAAAACAATTAAAAGAACTATAAATTTATTTTTTAACATATTATTTATCTTTTCTGTGGTGCCCGGGGGCGGATTTGAACCACCGACACGAGGATTTTCAGTCCACTGCTCTACCCCTGAGCTACCCGGGCTAATAAATAAATATCAACTTATATTAGACGTAATATAACTGTCCAATACTAAGAGACAAGCCTTTAATTAGCTATATTTATTGTTCATCATTTTGTTGGTTAGTATCAACATGATATACCTCTCCTAGCCAGCGATTTAAATCCACTTGGGAGCATCTTTTTGAACAAAAAGGAAAGAATTCTTTAATTGAGGAGTTTTTACATGTTGGACATGAGGTGTTCGTCATTAATAAAGCCAAATTATTTATGTCTATAAGTTATGCGTCCTTTAGTTAAATCATAAGGGGTCATTTCTACAGTGACTTGGTCACCAGCAAGAACTCTAATTCTATTTTTTCTCATTTTTCCTGCTGTATGTGCAATTATTTCGTGGTCATTTTCTAATTTAACTTTAAATGTTGCATTAGGTAACAGTTCCAAAACAGTTCCTGGGAATTCTAATAATTCTTCTTTAGCCACGTAATCTCCATTAGATAAAAAACTCTTATAGCAAACTAAACTAACTAATTAAAGGATTGAATTTTTTAGATATAGAGTCATATAAAAAGTGAGTATAGTAATGTGAATAATCTTCTTGAAGTATTGAGATCCATTTCCAAATCATTCTTTAAAATAAAATCAAGATCTTCGGCTCCTTTATTGTGTATTTTCCTTCTAAGGTTTTCGACTTCCTGAAGATTTTCTGTAGATCCATTCTTTATCTGATCATAATAATTAGAACATGCTAAATGATAGTTTTGTATTATTTTTTTTAAGCCACTAATAGATTTATTTATATTAAGCACCTGATCTTTTTCATCTACAATATTAATTTCAAGCATTCCATTATCGAGAGATAAATTCATTATTAAGGGACTGTAAAATTTATTCTTTTTAACCCTAAGAAAATTTTCAGAGATTAAGTCATGGATTGCCGCTTCTCTCTCGTATCCAATAAAATCAGTAATTTTATTTTTTTTCTGATTAATTATATTAACCTCTTTGATAAAATTACTTTTCATTAAGTCTGGCCTGTATTGACTCAGCATGAGCGTCCAACCCTTCGCAATCTGCAATAATTTTTGCAGAAGGCCCAAGTGTTTTGATTGCATTTTGAGTACTTTTTATTGTTGAAATTCTTTTCAAAAAGTCAAAAACTGAAAGTCCAGATGAATTTTTTGCAGCTCCATTTGTAGGTAAAACATGACTTGGACCAAGAATATAATCACCCATAGCCTCAGGAGTCCATTTGCCCATAAAAATAACACCTGCATTGAAAATATTTTTTTCAATATTTTGACAATTTTTAAACATTAAAGATAAGTGTTCAGGTGCTATTTTATTTATTAGATCTGGTGATTTTATAAGATTTTTTATAATAATAATTATACCATTCTTTTTAAGACTTTTTTCTACAATATCTGAACGGTTTAGTCTCTTTACCCCTTTTTTTATGCTTGCGCTTACTTGTTTTGCAAATATTTCATTATCCGTAATAAGAATAGATTGAGCTGATTCATCATGTTCAGCTTGAGCTAGCATATCGTAAGCTATCCAATCAGGATTATTATTTTTATCAGCAACTATTAGGATTTCACTTGGACCAGCCATCATATCAATATTAACTTCGCCCAAAACTTGTTTTTTAGCTTCGGCTACCCACTGATTACCTGGCCCAACAATAATATCAACAGATCCAATAGTTTTAGTTCCATAGGTTAAGGCTCCAATCGCTTGTGCACCTCCAACCTTGTAAATATCTTTAACATTACATAATTCAGCTGCAGCTAAGATGAGTGGATTAATTTTTCCTAACGGCGAAGGAACTGTCATTGTAATATTTTTAATACCAGCAATTTTAGCTGGAATAGCGCTCATTAAAACTGAGCTAGGGTATGAGGCTTTTCCTCCAGGAACATAAATTCCTGCACTATCAAGAGGAATCCATCTTGTTTTAACTTTTACACCATCTTTATCAGAGTAATTTATATTTTTTGGAATTTGATTGCTATGGAATTTTTCAATTCTTTTTGCTGCAATTTTGAGCGCTTTTAAACTTTCTTTAGAGCATAATAATTTAGCATTTCTTATTTCTGTATTTTTTACTTTTAACTCTTTTTCAGGAATAGAAATATTGTCGAATTTTTTAGCATATTTAAAAAGAGCTTTATCTTTATTTTTTTTTATATCCTTTAAAATCCTAGAAACTGATAATTTAACTTCTTCAGATCCAACCCTTTTTGATTGAATTATTTTTTCTAAAGTGCTGTTAAATTTTGAGTCATTATATTTAATAATTTTTACCATTTTTAATCCTTATCATGACTCGGTTTATTTGGAATTAACCAGGATTCACCAACATCTGTTAAAAAACCTTCAATATTCTCTACACCAAAAGATAATGATTTATTGTCTGCAAACTCTAGATAAATTGATCCACTTGGCATCTCTGAAGGTACAAATCTTATTGTAAGCAATACTAAAATATCTTTACTAGACCCTATATTAATTCCTCGTGACTTAACAAGTTCGGCATAATCAAAATGAAGTGCGGATCTTATTCGTGATGGATTATTTTCTTCATGACGGTATCTATTCATAAGAAAGGCCAATCTTTTTGATTTTTTGTCATAACCAATTTCATTAGCCTTAACAATTGAATCCTGTGTTAATGAAGATAGGATTGCTAGTTGTTCTTGATCTAATGCAATTAATTTTAATCCCTTGCTCATCTTAATCTCTTTTTCTTTCTATTTGTGCTCCACATGACCTTAGCTTATTTTCTATTTTATCAAAACCTCGATCCAAATGATATATGCGTCTTATAGTTGATTTTCCTTTAGCTGATAAGGCTGCAATTATTAAAGAAGCAGACGCTCTTAAATCTGTAGCCATTACGGGCGCTGAATTAAATTCCTTAACTCCCTTTATTAATGCTGTATCTCCTTTAAGTTTAATATTAGCTCCAAATCTCGCAAGCTCTTGAACATGCATAAATCTATTTTCAAAAATATTTTCTTTTATATAACTTTTGCCATTTCCTAGAGCCATTAATGTCATAAATTGAGCTTGAAGATCAGTTGGGAATCCAGGATATGGAGCGGTAGATATATCTATGGAATTTATAAAATTATCGTTTTTTTTTATTTTCATCTGATTCTTGGACGTAGTTATTTTTGTTCCAGATTGTTGAAGTAAATTTGATAATAAAAGAATTTCATTTGGGTTTACCCCATCTAGCGAAATATTACCCCCAGTTACAGACACCGCTATAGCAAAAGTACCTGCTTCAATTCTATCAGGGGGTATAGAAAATTTTGCTCCATTTAGATTACTTACACCCTCGATTGATATAGTGCTAGTTCCTTGTCCTGTAATCTTTGCTCCCATTTTATTTAGCATATCAGCTAGGGCAATCACCTCAGGTTCTTTTGCTGCATTATTGATGGTTGATTTGCCATCGGCTAATGATGTCATCATTAAAAAAAAATGAGTAACACCCACAGAAGGAAAATCTAAAGAAAAATTCAATGCTTTTAATTGATTTTTTATTGACGCATGAACATAACCTTCTTTTAAATCCAGTTTTACTCCCATTTTTTTTAAAATTGATAGGTAAAAATCAATTGGCCTTATTCCTATTGCACATCCACCTGGTAAGGAAACTTTTGCCTCCCCATATCTAACAATTAGCGGAGCTAAAACCCAAAAACTTGCGCGCATTTTTCGAACTAGATCGTAAGATGCTTCTGAATGAAGAATTTCTTTAGTTGTAAAAGATATTTTTCTCTTAAACTCTAAAGATTGATCAAGCTTAATATCTGCACCTAACGACTTCATTAAATCAATAAGTGTCGAGACATCTGATAGATTAGGGATGTTATCAATTTCAACTTTTTCTTTAGTCAAAAGGGATGCTATCATAATAGGCAAAGATGCATTTTTTGAGCCAGATATTTTAATTTTACCTTCTAGTGGTTTGTTGCCGATTATTTCAATTAAATCCATTACTGATCTTCTTTGTCAGTTAATATTTTTTTCTTAACTTGCGCCTTTCTACGCCTAAGATTCTTTCTGAGCGCATCATATAATTTTTTATCTTTACTTTTATTTTTACAATTTTCTTTCATAGCTATAAATATTTTAAATATACTCTAAATAATTAATCGTTGACATCAATTCTTGTTTAGTTGATTTAACTGATTAAGCCCACGTAGCTCAGTGGTAGAGCACTCCATTGGTAATGGAGAGGTCAAGAGTTCGATTCTCTTCGTGGGCACCACAATTAAACATTGTTAATATTAAACTTAAAAATTATATTTGGAACAGAAATATAGGTTTATCTTAAATATATTTCATATCATTATTAGAAGAATAATATTCTTGTTATTGTTAATTATAGAATCAATTTTAATAATCGTAGATTAATTTCATAAATTAAAATAAGGCAAATACAAGTGTATAAGATTTTTATATAATGGCTATTTTACAGCATTTTTGATTACTAATAAATTAAATTATGTCAAAAATATGGCAAAAAAAAGAAAGAATAGTTGACAAATAGAAGATAAAGCGATGGAATCTAATAAAGTGAATTAATTGTAAATTATTCACATAACATGCAAGGGAGGAAATCGCATGCTTAATACTGCAAAAAACTTTCTAAGTGAAGTAGTATCACTAGGTCTTTTATTAATTGCCGTAGGAATTGTTTTACAGGTAATTTTTGGTTCAGCTGTTCCATTTGTAGGTGGTGACATCGTAGGTAACCTAACTGGTCTAATTGGTAGTTTAGGAGATGGTGGTCTTGTTGGTTTAATTTCAATTGGAATTATTCTATACCTTATCCAACGCGCTTAATTAAATTAAGTATAATTAATATTAAGGGGTATCGAGAGGTACCCCTTTTTTTATATATTTTTATTCAAAGGAGATTTTATGCCTAAATCTGGTAAATGTTTATGTGGTGATGTCAGCTTTACTTATGATTCTGATCCAGGAATGTTTTTAATATGTCACTGTACAGATTGTCAAAAGTCTACTGGAAGTCCTTTAGCCTCTATTATTATAGTTCCCGAAAATGACTTTAAAGTTAAAGGAACAACAGGCAGCTATGAATGTGAAGCAAAAGTTACGCGCTCATTTTGTAAAAACTGTGGTTCGCAAGTTTTTAGTAGAATACAAAGTGCACCTGGTGTAGTTGCAATTAAGACAGGAGTTTTAAATGAACAACCTAAGATTAAACCTAATATAGCTTGTTGGACTAAAAGTAAGCCGGAATGGCTAGAAATTACTCACCCTAAGAACTCATATGAAAAAAACCCAGGTTAATATGAGACAATCAGTCATATAACTTTAATAATTTTTTTGTAATATATTTAGCAATTAAATCCATAAAAGCTAAGGAATGTTAGGATGGTTAAAAAATCGCGAAGAGAATTTATTAAAAACTTTGGTTTTGGGTGTGTAAGTCTTTCTGTCGCTCCCTATGTAATAGGAATAAATAAAGAAGTTTTAGCGGACTCAGATGGAAACTTTAACAAACATAGTTTTGTAAATCCTAATTTAATTAGTTGGAACGATATTGGTCCTCTTCAAAAACCTAACCAGTTTGGTGTTATGGTTCCTGAAGGGATGCAATGCAAACTCATTGCTCAATCCGGAAAAAAAATTGGAGAAAACTATATATGGCATGGATCTCCCGATGGAGCTTCAGTTTTCCCAACTGACGACAAAGGATGGATATATGTTAGTAATTCTGAGCTTTGGAATAAAAATGGCGGAGTTGGTGCTATTAAGTTTGGAAAAGATGGTGAAATTGAAGACTCTTATTCAATTTTAGAAAATTCTGAATTAAATTGTTCTGGTGGTGCAACACCTTGGGGAACCTGGCTGTCTTGTGAGGAGCATTTAAAAGGAATTGTATGGGAAACCTCACCGATTAAGAATAATCCTAATTTTCCAAGAAAAAGAGAAATGCTGGGTGCTTTTAGACATGAAGGTGCTGCAATAGATCCAAAAACTAATTTTATTTATATGACTCATGATGACATCGAAGGCCTTTTTTATAGATTTACCTCAAAAGGAAAACCTGGATCAGAAAAGTTTTACTCGGATGGAGAATTACAAGCTGCAGAAGTTAATTATGATGGGTCCATTAATTGGATTAAGGTTCCAGATCCAAGTGCAAAAACAAGTACTATTATTGAGCAGCTTCCAGAGGCTAGCTCATTTCAGAGAGGAGAGGGTATAGCTTATTTTGATAGAAAAATCTTTTTTGCTACAACCCATGATCATAGAGTATGGATGTATGAACCAGATAAAAATAAGATAAATCTATTTTATGATGGTAAAGGAAAAATTGATAATAATAACCCGCTAAATTGGCTAAATCGTTGGCAAAAAGATAACAAGAATTCTGTCCTAAAAAACCCTGATCAAATGACCATTAGCGCAGATGGTTATCCGCTTGTAGCAGAAGATGGTGATAATAATGAGCTCTGTTTTTTAGATAAATCTGGTTTTGCAAAACCTTTAATTAGACTAGATGGTCATTGGCTTTCAGAAATTACTGGGCCAGCTTTTTCACCTGATGGAATGAGATTATACTTTTCTTCTCAAAGAGGAAGAACTGGGTCACGTAAAACAGGCGGAATGACTTTTGAAATTAAAAAAATAACTTAATTATTTTTGTAATAATTTATTAGCATTTTTCTCAAATTTTTTAATTTCTTCAGAATCTTCATCTTCAGGTAATTCAAGTGGATGAGGAATATCAATCCCTTTTTTGCATGCAGGTCTTTCACCTACAGCTTCCATCCATCTTTTTAAATCTTTAAGATCATCGATATTAACTCCAGACCATTTATGGATCCTGATCCAGGACCAATTTGCAATATCAGCAATAGAAAATTCTCCTGCTAAGTATTCGTTTTCAGACAAATGGTTATTTAATACTTCAAAAAGTCTTTTACTTTCATTTTGATAGCGGTCAATTACAGATTGAAGTTTTTCTGGAAAATATCGATAGAAAACATTTGCCTGACCCATCATTGGACCAATACCTCCCATTTGAAACATTAACCATTGTATAACTTTTGACCTTTTATAAGGATCACTCGGCAAAAGATTACCCTTTTTTTCTGCTAAATGGATCATTATTGCTCCAGACTCAAAAATCGCAAGATCATTTTCATCATGATCTATAATGGCTGGTATCCTTCCATTAGGATTAATTTTAAGAAAAGCAGCTTCTTTCTGCTCACCTTTAATTAAATCTATAGGTATTACCTTATAAGGGATATTTAGCTCTTCAAGAGTAATTGAAACTTTCCATCCATTCGGAGTTGACGCTGTGTAAAGATCTATCATAATATTTTACCTATTTTATAACCTTAAACTTACATTTAAATATTCTTTCATCAATATAAAATATAATCATTGACGCAATGTAAATCACTTGTAAGCTTTGTGGCTATGAGAAAATTAACACTTCCAATTTTAATGGCTTACGGAGGTCTAGCAGTTCCTCTTGCTGCACTAGGATTACCTTTGGTAGTATACTTGCCACCATTTTATGCTGGGCCAGTAGGTTTGGGTGTTGGAACTGTAGGTATAATTTTTATGATAGCCCGTTTCTGGGATATTTTTACTGATCCAATTATGGGTATGATTGTAGACCGGTACCCAAGTAGATGGGGGAAAAGAAAACATTGGATAGCAATTGGTGTTCCAGTGTTGTTGATAGCTTCTTGGTATATTTTCTTTCCAGGGGATAGTCAGCCACCAATTTATTTGGCATTTTGGCTTTTTATTTTATATCTAGCTTTTACTTTTGTAGGATTAACTCAACAGGCTTGGGGTGTTGATATTTCCCAAAGCTATAATGATCGTTCAAAAGTGTATGGCTGGAGAGAAATAGGATCCATATTTGGAATGATGTCTGTTTTGGCCTTACCGGCAATTTTAGAAAGTTCAGGAGCCAATTTTAAAGAGATGATTGGTGGGATGGGTTATTTTTTTATAATTGCACTTCCTTTAACGGCATTATTTGGTTTATTAATTATTCCTGATGATAAGAAATCAGAAGGAACTAGCTTTCCAAAAATTAAAGAAATACCGCTTCTTTTAAAGGGCAATAAACCGCTTCAGAGAACTTTAGCAATAGAATTTTTATGCAGTAGCGGTTCTTCTATTTCAGGTGCTACTTATATATATTTAGCAAGGTATGTTTTTGATATGGGTGATATTTCTAGCAGAATATTATTTTTATATTTTCTAGCAGGACTTTTAATTATGCCATTTTGGATGAAATTATCTTACATTATCGGTAAATCAAAGACACTCCTAATTTCGACCTTATTATGTTCACTAACTTTATCAGCTTATATCTTTATTGATACAAGGGATGCCTTACCAGTTCTTATTGCTTTAACAATACTTTATGGGATTGGTTATGGAGCACCCTTTACTCTTACAAGAGCATTAATGGCAGATATAGTTGACGCGGATGAATTAAGAACTGAAAATAAGCGGCCGGGATTATTTTATTCAATTTTAACAACTTTTTCTAAGGTAGGAGCGGCTATTGCAGTAGGGGCTGTATATTCTTACTTAGAATGGAGCGGTTTTAGGCCTGGAGAGGTTGCGTCAGAAGAAGTTAAAGGTATTATATTATTTGTATTTGCAGTCATGCCTATGATTTTATATTTTGGAGCATCTCTTTTGTGTATAGGCTATGAATTAACTTCAGAAAAGCACAAAGAGATTCAAAAAGCGCTTGAGGCAAGAAATAATTTAAGTAATTAATGAATTTATTTTGATATTAAATAGGGGGAAATTAAAATGAGCGGACCATTAGAGGGTGTTAAAATTATAGATCTATCAACGGTTGTTTCTGGACCTTTGGCGGGTTCATTACTTGGTGATCAAGGCGCTGATGTTGTTAAGATTGAATCTCCTAATAGACCTGATAATGCAAGATTTATGGGACCAATACGTGGCGAAAACGGAGCATTATTTGCCGCTGCAAATAGATCTAAAAGAAGCCTTACGCTTGACCTTAAAAAAGAAGGATCCTTAGAGGTTATTTATAAATTAGTTGAAGGAGCGGATGTTGTTCTTGATAATTTTCGTCCAGGGATTCTTAAAAAGCTTGGCTTAGAATATGAAGACTTAAAAAAATATAATTCAAAAATTATTCAACTATCAATTACAGGTTATGGTAATGACGGACCATATTCTAAAAGGAGGGTTTATGACCCCTTGATTCAAGCAACTTCTGGTATTGCAGATGCTCAATCTGTCGACGGCAAACCAAAATTTGTAAAAACTTTAATGTTCGATAAGATAACATCATTAACTGCAGCTCAGTCAATAACAGCTGCATTATTTGCAAGAGAAAGAACTAATGAGGGTCAAAAAATAAATCTTTCTATGCTTGATGCAGCTTTATATTTTATGTGGTCAGACAATATGTATAACTTTACATGGGAAGGCGAGGGCTGGAGTCCTATGCCAAATATTGCTGATTTTTATGAGCCTGTTAAAACTAAAGATGGTTATATTGCTCTCGTTTCAATTAATGATGTAGAGTTTGCCGGTGCTTGTAAGGCTATTGATAGAGAGGATATTTTGATTGATGAAAGATTTTCTACAATGGAAAGTCGAATGATGAATGTAATGGAATTACAAAAAATATTATTACACGAGTATACTTTATTTACCTCTGAAGAGCTTGTTGAGCGAATGGATAAAAATGATGTTGCCTCGGCTGTTATTAATAAGTTGGGTGATATTATGGATGATCCCCAAGTCCTTAATAATGAAAGTATTGTTAGTACCAAGAAGGATGATGAGAATTCTATGCAAAGTCCAAGGTCACCAGCTCGATTTAGTTCAACATCTTCTTCACCTGAGTATAGATTTATGCCAAATCTTGGCGAGCACTCTAAAGAAGTTTTACTTGAGTATGGTTTTTCCGACGAAGAGATTAATAATTTAGCTACGCAAAATATAATATCTGTAAGATAAATGATAAGTTTTAGAGGAAAATTTTGGTTTAATATTTTAAGACTTTTTCGTTGGAGGCTTGGGGCTCTCTTAAAAGTTACAGAACAAAAAAAACAAAAAAATAAATTTGAGTTTTGGCGAAAAGCAAAAAATTTTGATATTTCTGATATTTCTTTTAATGATTTTAATGTAATAAAATTTATTCCTAAAAATAATGTTAAAGGTAATTTTATTATTTATCTTCACGGAGGTGGGTATGTCACTTGCGGTCCTGAAACTCATGCATCTATTGTAACTCAATTATCAAGTTACTCAAAAACAACTGTTTTATTTCCTGTTTATCGACTTGCACCAAAATTCCCTTTTCCATCTGCAATTAATGACTGCCTGCTTGTTTATAAAGATTTATTGGAACAAGGCGTTAAGGCAAAGAATATTTCTTTAATAGGTGATTCAGCTGGGGGTGGTTTAGTAATGGCTTTACTTCAAACACTTTCTGAAGAAAAAATTGACTTTCCTTCATCGGCAATTCTTATATCTCCCTGGACTGATTTAACGTTATCGGGTGATTCTATAAAAACAAGAGCAGAAAGAGATCCAATGCTCCAGCCTGGTAAAGAAATGGATGCTGTAGTTAAAGCATATATTGGAGACGAAGATCCAAGAAATCCTCTTATTTCATCGATTTTCTCAAACGATCTTTTATTTCCTCCAATTCAGATTCATGTTGGAAGTGAGGAGGTTTTATATGACGATGCAATTCGTTTGTATAATAAGATAAAACAAAAAGACGGTAATATTGTTGAATTGAGAGAATGGGATGGCTTATTCCACGTTTTTAATATTTTTTGTAAAGGTTCTTTAGCTATTCCTGAAGCAAAAATTGCAAATCAAGAAATAGTTGATTTTATTAAAAAATATTATCCTAAGAAGTAAGGGACTAGTGTTAAAGCTATTAACGTAACAAGAATTAGGCCTAGAATATTTAATGCAAATCCAGCTTTAATCATTTGATTTACCTTAAATAAGTTTGAGCCATAGACTATTAAGTTTGGAGGCGTTGCTACTGGAAGCATAAAGGCACAGCTGGCCGCAAGAGTTATAGACGCAGTTAATACAAGAGGGCTTTCACCTAGACCAATAGCCATAGAAGCTATCACTGGAAGAAAAACACTTGTTGTTGCTAAATTCGAGGTGAGTTCTGTTAAAAAAATTATTAATCCAACTGAGGCTATAACAAGAATAATTATCCCCAGAGAACCTAATGGCTCTAAATTACCACCAAGCCAAACGGATAGACCACTATAAGAAACTGCATTAGCAAGGCTCAAGCCACCACCAAATAAAATCAAAAGATTCCAGGGAACATTTTTTGCTGTTTCCCAGTTCATTAACTTTTCACCCTTTATTCCGTTTGGAATTAGGAACAAGGCAACGGATGCAATAACTGCTATTATATGATCTGATAAATTTTGAAGCCCGGGTATATTTTGAAGCCCCTCTCTTGATATCCATGAAAATGCTGTGAGACAAAAAATTATCAATACTCTTTTTTCAGGAATAGTTATTTTCCCAAGATTTTCATATCGTTTTTGAATCACATACATAGCTTCAGTATTTGAAGAAAAGTTTGTATTAAAGATAACCTTAGTTAAAACAAACCATGTTGCTGGAAGCATAATTAGAGCTAGAGGAAGACCTATACAAAGCCAATCAACGAAGCTAATTTGAACACTATAATTTTGTTCTATAAAGCTTGCAAATACTGCATTTGGAGCTGTCCCTATCAGAGTTGTCATTCCTCCTATTGTCGCAGCATAAGCAATTCCTAGCATTAAAGCTGTAGAAAATCCGTTACTATCAGTTTCTGGATTTTGATTTGCTGCAATTGTTGCTACTGATATACCAATAGGGAGTAACATAAGTGTTGTGGATGTATTCATCATCCACATAGATAAAAAAGCACTCACCCCCATAAAACCAGCAATTAATGTTGAGCCATCTTTTCCTGAAAACCTTAATATTCCTAGGGCTATTCTCTCATGTAGATTAGACCTTTGAATGCTTAAGGCTAAAATAAATCCGCCTAAAAATAAAAATATATTTTTATTTGAAAATGGGGCTGCAGCCTCTGTAAAAGAAGAAATTCCAAATAGTGGAAAAAAAATTAAAGGTAAAAGAGCTGTTACAAACAATGGTATTGCTTCTGTTGCCCATAAAATAGCCATTAATGATCCTACAGCTGCAACACGCCATGCATTTACAGAGATTTCTTCAGGCTGGGGACTAAGAAGCATCATTAAGAAGACTGTTATTGCAAAACAGAGTTTAATATTGATTTGATTTATAAAATGCATATTCAATATATAACGTAAGTTTACTAATTAGAAAATTCGAAAATAAATCTATCTTTAATGCTTATTTTTATATAAATTTTAATTGTTGCAGGGAGACCAAAATGAACAATATACTTACCAATAAAATGTTAAAATTAAAGACAAGACCCACAGGAGCTGTAACTTCTAGTCATTTTGAATTAGTTGAAGAGAATGTTCCTGATCTTGAAGAGGGAGAAATTTTAGTTAAAGTTTTATATTTGTCTTTTGACCCAACCCAAAGAGGCTGGCTAAATGATGTAAAGTCATATGTACCACCTGTTCAAATTGGTGAAGTAATGCGTGCTGGTTCTGTTGGTCAAGTTGTAGATTCAAGAGATTCAAACTTTAAAAGTGGCGATATAGTTCAAGGTTCATTTGGTTGGCAAGAATATGCAGCTGTTAATAGCTCTTCAGGTATTATGCCTATACAAAAAGTACCGGAAGGTATACCGCCAACTTCAGCTTTAAGTATCTATGGCATTACCGGTTTAACAGCTTTTTTTGGAATGGTTGATATTGGTAAGCCGATAGAAGGGGATACTGTTTTAGTTTCGGGGGCAGCTGGGGCAACAGGATCTGTAGCAGGCCAGATTGCAAGAATTAAAGGAGCTAAAAATGTTATTGGAATTGCAGGCGGATCTGAAAAATGTAATTGGGTAGTTAATGAGGCAGGTTTTGACTCATGTATTGATTATAAAAATGAAGATGTTGCTGCAAGAATAGCCGAGCTTGCCCCCAAGGGTATTAATGTTTATTTTGATAATGTAGGTGGAAATATTTTAGAGATTGCTCTAGCTGCAATTGCACAAAATGCGCGTATAGTTATGTGTGGAGGAATTTCATCTGGCTACACAATGGAGTCTCTTCCACCTGGGCCATCAACACTTACAAATTTAATAATTCAAAGAGGCCGCATGGAAGGTTTTATAGTCCTTGATTTTGCAGATAGATTTTTAGAAGCAATTATTGCTCTTGGAACATGGGTATCAGAAGGAAAAATAGTATATCAAGAAGACATTGCTGAAGGTTTGGAGAACTGTCCAGAAACTTTAGCAAGATTATTTGAAGGAAAGAATCTGGGAAAACAGTTACTTAAAATTGCAGATGTAGTTTAGCTTCAGACAAAAGTAGATATATACCTAGTGATAAAAAATAGATTAATAAATTTTTTTTCTAAGAAAGAAATTACTGCACCAATTCGTAATAAAATGATGATGAATTGGTCTAATGAAAAGAATTTTTACAATCAAAGAAAGACCAAAGAAAAATTAAGATTAAAAGAGGGTAGACCACATACTGTATTCTATTTCCACTCTCTATCTGACCCCTATTCCCACTTAACAATACAGGTTATTAAAAAGCTTATTTCTAATTTTAATATTGTATTAGAGATATTCTTTATATCGCAGCCCTCAGAAAATTTTACCCCTGAGAGAGAAATGTATCGAAAACATTGTTTGAAGGATTCAAAAGAAATAGCCCCTTTTTATGGGTTAAAATTTGAAGCAGAAGAATTTTATTTAAAAGAAAATGAAAACCTTGCTTATAAAATTCTAGACTACTTTTCGGATATGGATCAGGGTGATTATATTGATTTAATTTTTAAGGTTTCATCGCTTTTGTGGGATAATGATAAGGCTGGTTTGACTTCAATTATTTCAGAACTTAGCAATGATGAAAGTGAACTGTTAAATAAAAAAATTACTGACATTAATATTGAAGGTGATAAAAAAATTCAATCCCTTGAGTATTATTTTAGTGCATCTTTTCATTATGAGGGTGAAAATTATTGGGGAATTGACAGGTTAGGTTACTTAGAAGACCGTTTAATTGAATTAGGTCTTAAGAAAAATAATTCTGATAAAAACATTGTTAAAAAATTAGAAAAATCTAAGTTTGATCCGTCTCAAATTATTGAAAAAGATGATCCTTTGATTTTAGAGTTTTTTCCATCCTTAAATAGTCCATACACATATATTAGCTTTAAAAGAGTTAAAGAGTTAATAGATAGATATCCTATCAAGCTACTTACAAAACCAGTTTTACCGATGTTAATGCGAAATATGAAAATTCCTACACATAAAGGTAAATATATACTTTCAGATTCAGCTCGTGAAGGGCGTAAGCACGGATCAATAATAAAGGATATATATTCTCCTATTGGTTCTCCAGCCAATAGGGCATATTCTCTTTTTCCAATAATAGATTCTTATGGCTCAGGCTTTAGGTATCTGGAGGAGCTTACAAAAGCGTCTTTTTTTCATGGTATCAATATAGGTAATGAAGAGTTTCTTGAAGAGTTATCAAATGACTTAGGCTTACCTTGGGATAAAATTAGAGTTAAATTAGATACTGATAATTGGAGGAGTATTTTGGAAAAAAATCTTAAAGATATGTATTCTGGAAATTCATGGGGGGTTCCTTCATTTAAACTCACTAATTTTGATAATTCTAATCCTTACTATCAGTGGGGTCAGGATAGGATATGGCTAATAGAAAATGAAATTATAGATCGTTTGTCTAGCCGCCGGTAACCGACATGTGTCTATCAACGGCAGGAGTTTGATTTTTGTGTGAAATATCAAAATCATGAGATTTTGGTTTATTTTTCATTGCACTATCAATCGCAAGGTTTAATGATTTTTCATCACCCTTTCTTAATAAATTTCTAAAATCAATATTATTATTTTGTCCTAGGCACATATACAGCTTGCCCGTACTTGTTAAGCGAATTCTATTGCAGCTAGAGCAAAAATTATCACTTAATGGCGTTATGAATCCAATTAATCCATCTGTCTCTTTAACTCTGTAATATTTAGATGGCCCGGAGGTCTTATAGTTACTATCGTTAAGTGTAAGTTTTTTTTCAATTATACTCTTTACATCAGAGAGTGAAATATATTGATCAATTCTATCTTTATCTGTTAATCCCATTGGCATTGTTTCAATTAAGCTGATATCAAAATTATTTTTATGTGACCAAGAAATAATATTTTCAATTTCATCTAAATTTTTATTTTTTATAACTACAGTATTGATTTTTATTTTTAATCCTGCTTTTTTTGCCGCCTCTAAACCATCAATAACATTATTTAAATCATCACGCCTGGTTATTTGATTGAATTTCTCTTCATTTAAGCTGTCTAAGGAGACATTGATTCTTCTTACCCCTGATTGAAACAAATCATCAGAAAAGGATTTAAGCTGACTGCCGTTTGTCGTTAAGGTAATCTCATCTATATCTCCATTACTTATATAGCGAGATAAATTTGAAATAAATTTGAATATTCCTTTTCTTACAAGAGGCTCTCCACCGCTTAATCTAATATTCTTAATTCCTCTTGAAATAAATAGGCTGCAAAGATGGTCCATTTCTTCAAAAGTTAACAAATCCTTCTTAGGTAAAAATTTCATTTTTTCAGGCATACAATACGTGCAGCGATAATTACATCTATCGGTCACTGATAATCTTAGGTAGTTTATGGTTCTACCATGGTTATCAATTAATATATTTTGCTTACTAAGATTTTTTGTTGAAATTTTATTCATAAAATTGCTAGCCTTTAATTTTTATAAATAAAAATTTATATAAAGCATAGGCAATTATAGAAAATTTGTATTAAAGCAAGAAACATGCCATAACTAAAATTTTTAGGAATATTATGGTTAAAATTTCTCTTATACCTGGAATAAAACAAACTCAAGGTATTTCTCTTACGCCACAACTAATTCAATCAATAAAACTATATGAATTGAATAATTTAGAGTTAGAGAATTATTTAGCCAATGAAATTCTTGAAAACCCCTTTTTAGAAAATAAAGATGATGATTACGAAGAAAATTTAGGCCCTAATGAGGATACTATTGTTGAAGGTAAAAGTTCCGAGAGCGATCTTGAGGTAGAAATTTCTCAGAGTGAGAATCCATTAGATGATTATTCGAATATTTATGATGAGGGTTCTTCAATTTCTTCGAATGAGTTAACTAATATAATTGAAGAAACTATTGCTTATAAAAAATCTATAAATGAAAGCCTTATTGAGCAAGTTGATTTAAGTTTTTCAAATCACATTAATAGAATTATAGCCTACTTTTTAATTGAGAATCTTGAGGCTGACGGATATTTTAAATCCAATATTTCTGAATTTTCAGTAAATCTTGATATACCTGAAGACAGGATAAGAAAAGTTTTAATGAAACTTAAAACATTCCAACCCGTGGGTATTTTTTCTGAAACATTAAATGAGTGTCTTTATAGGCAGTTAAAAAGCATGAATTTAATGAATGACTCAATGAAATATTTACTAAAAAACTTAAAAGAATTGGCAGATGGCAATATTTCAAAGCTGGCTAAAATTTGTCAGGTTAATGAGACAGAAATTTTGAATATGGTAAAAAAAATAAGACGATGTAGTCCAAAGCCAATAAATGATTTTGATGCAAACATTTCAAGTATTGGTGAGCCCGATATTATTGTAAAAAAGAATTTATCAGAATGGGCTGTAGAATTGAATGAAAATACTTTACCTCGTATTTTAGTAAATACGGGTTATTGGGAAGAGCTTGCAAGAAAAAAAATGTCAGAAGATGATAAAAAGTATTTAGCAGAAAGATACGCTTCAGGTAAATGGCTTTTAAAGGCTGTAGAGCAAAGAGCGGCAACTATTTTAAGAGTTTCAAAAGAAATAATAAAAAGGCAAAATGATTTTTTAGAAAAAGGTTTGGCTCATATGAAGCCAATGTTATTAAAGGATATTGCTAAAGAATTGGATCTGCACGAAAGCACCATTTCAAGGATTACTAATTCAAAAGAAATATCTACTCCAAGGGGTGTTTTTCAATTAAAATTTTTCTTTTCAAAGGCTATTGTTGGAATTGATGGTGGTGAAGATATTTCTTCAAATGTTGTTAAAAATAAAATAAAAAATTTAATCGATAAGGAGGGTGATAAACCTTTATCAGACTCAAAACTAGTCTCTTTATTAAAAGCCTCGGGCATTAACTTGGCAAGAAGAACAGTTACAAAGTATAGGGTTAATATGCGAATACCACCATCATTCGAAAGAAAAAAAATAAAAAATTTAAATATTTAGTAGAAATAAAAAATTTAGGTAATTGTAAGTTTGTTTTTGTAAGGGTATCTTTCGAAAAAAGAGGATTAGATGACTGAAACTTTAAAACCAAATTCTTATGCTGCACTTGATGCCGCAAATCATTTTCACCCTTATTCAAATGCAAGGCGCATTGAAAATCAAGGTCCAATGGTAATATCTAAAGGAAAAGGAATATATGTATGGGATGATGATGGTAAGAAATATCTAGAGGCAATGGCGGGGCTATGGTCTGTGGCAGTCGGTTTTGGAGAAGAAAAGTTAGTTAAAGCTGCAACCAAGCAATTAGAACTTTTGCCTTATTACCCCTCTTTTTCACATAAATCTCATCCAGCAGTTGCTGAATTATCGCATAAGCTAGTAAATATGGTTGGACTTGATATGAGTCGAGTTCATTTTACTAACTCTGGTTCTGAGGCTAATGATACGGCAATGAAGTTTGTCTGGTACTATAATAATGCTCTCAATAGACCTAAAAAGAAAAAGATTATATCAAGAATAAAAGCATACCATGGAATTACTATAGCATCCGGAAGCCTTACAGGCTTACCCTTAATGCACAATGACTTTGATTTACCAATATCTCAGGTTTTTCATACGTTGTGCCCTCATTATTGGAGAGAGGGTTTAGAAGGTGAAAGTGAAGAAGAGTTCTCAACGCGATGTGCCAACGAGCTTGAAAAACTGATCTTAAAAGAAGACCCTGAAACTATTGCAGCATTTATAGGTGAGCCAGTTATGGGAGCTGGAGGACTTATTGTTCCTCCAGAAGGGTATTGGAAAAAAATACAAGCAGTTTGTAATAAATACGATATCTTAATCATTGCAGATGAAGTTATTAATGGTTTTGGAAGAACGGGAACTAAATTTGCTTGTGAGTTATATGGTATTAAACCCGATTTTATTGTTTTATCTAAACAAATAACATCATCATATATGCCAATGGCCGCTGTACTAATGACTGACAAAATTTATCAGGTTATTGCTGATAATACAGAAAAAAACGTAATGTTTGGAAGTGGTTTTACTGCTAGCGCTCATCCAGTAGCATGTGCTGTTGCACTAGAAAATATAAAAATTCTTGAAGAAGATAAATTAATGGAGAGAGTTCCAATCTTAGAGCCACATTTTCAAAAAAGATTAAAAATGCTCGAGGAAATTGATATTGTTGGTGAAGCAAGGGGAGTTGGTTTAATGGGAGCTGTTGAGGTTGTTCATGATAAATCTCCTTCAAAACCTTTTGATCCAATAGGTAGTGCAGGGCCGGTTATTGCCGAGTGTGCTCATAAAAATGGTTTAATAGTAAGGGCTATTGGAGATACTCTGGCTGTTTGTCCACCTCTAATAATAACGGAAGAACAAATAGACGAATTATTTGATAAGTTTTCCCAATCTTTAATAGATGGCTCTAAAATTCTCGCCAATAGATAATAGATAGATGATATTAATTAACTTCTAAAACTAATTTTCCAATATTTTCATCTTTTTCCATTATTTCATGAGCTTGATTTGCCTCTTCAATACTCATAGTTTTATAAATAATTGGTTTTATTTTTTTTGACTTGAAGTGTGGCCAGACTTTTTCAAATAAATCATTCATTACTCTACCTTTTACGATTGAACTTCTTGCCCTTATAGTAGAACCAATAATTTTTTGACGCTTCATTAAAACTTGACCAAGATTAATTTCAGATTTTGTTCCGCCCATTAGTCCTATGAGAAGCAACCTTCCCTCTATTGATAAAACATCAAGATTATCTTGAAAATAACTTCCTCCTACAGGATCAAGAATGATATCTATTCCATTAGGTGCCCAATTTTTTATATCTACAAACGGTTTATTATTTCTAAGTGAACCACTTTCTGCCCCAAGTTCAATACAATAAGAAATCTTTTCAGGTGTTCCAGCTGTAACGAATGATTTGCAATTAAATATATTACAAAGTTGTATTGCTGCAGTTCCTATTCCGCTTGCACCTGCGTGTAATAAAACAACATCATCTTCTTTCATATTTGCTTCATGAAACAAATTTAGCCAACAAGTCGCAAACACTTCTGGTAATGAAGCTGAGTCGGTTAATGAGATACCTTCTGGAGATGGAATCGCCTGCTCTTCTGGACATGATGCATATTGTGCATATCCGCCACCAGCTAAAAGAGCGCAAACTTTTTCACCAACTTTTCTTTTTTTTACATTTTTACCAATAGCTTCAATTATTCCGCTGCATTCAAGCCCTAAAATTTTACTTGCACCCGGAGGAGGAGGGTAAAATCCTTTTTTTTGAACTACATCAGCTCTATTAACAGCAGTTGCTTTTATTTTAATTAAAACCTCATTATCTAAAATCTCTGGTTTTTCAGTATTTGACCATATTAGTTCTTGGTTTTCTGAAACTATTATTGCTTTCATTTTTTCCATACTAATTATTTTGTTTATTTTTAATTAAATCATCAACAACATTTGGTTCAGCTAGAGTAGATATATCACCTAAATCCGCATAATCATTTGCTGCTATTTTTCTTAATATCCTTCTCATGATTTTACCGGAACGTGTTTTTGGAAGATTCGGAGAAAATTGAATTAGATCAGGGCTAGCTATAGGACCAATCTCCTTTCTTACCCATTTAGTTAAGTCCTCTTTTACTTTTATATCAGGATTCTCTCCAGCATTAAGAGTTACATAGGCGTAAATTCCTTGCCCTTTAATATCATGAGGAAAACCAACAACGGCTGCTTCTGCAACCTTCGAATGCGAAACTAAAGCGCTTTCTACTTCAGCAGTACCCATACGATGTCCTGAAACATTAATGACATCGTCTACTCTACCAGTAATCCAATAGTAGCCATCTTCGTCTCTTCTACAACCATCCCCAGTAAAATAATAACCATCATATTGAACAAAATATGTATCAATAAATCTTTTATGGTCTCCATATACTGTTCTCATTTGCCCCGGCCATCCCTCCGAAATGCATAAATTACCCTCATTAGCATTGTTTAATTCATTACCGGTGGAGTCTAGAAGAACTGGTAATATGCCTGGTAAAGGTTTAGATGCGGAGCCTGGTTTTAAATCTGTAGCACCTGGAAGAGGTGAAATTAGCGTTGCCCCTGTTTCGGTTTGCCACCAAGTATCTACTATTGGGCACCTCCCCTCACCAACAATATTATAATACCACAGCCAAGCCTCAGGATTAATTGGCTCACCTACACTTCCAAGAAGCCTTAAGCTATTTCTTTTTGTTGATCTTACAGGCTGATCACCTTCCTTCATTAGAGCCCTTATGGCTGTAGGTGCTGTATAAAAAATATTTACATCATGTTTATCACATACCTGCCAAAAACGAGAGGCATTAGGGTAATTAGGAACTCCCTCAAACATGAGGGTTGTAGCACCATTTGCTAGTGGGCCATATACTATATAAGAGTGTCCAGTTACCCAGCCAACATCGGCACTACACCAATAAACATCATCTTGACGATAATCGAAGATTATTTCATGAGTATATGATGCATAAACTAGATAACCACCAGAAGTATGTAAAACTCCTTTAGGTTTTCCTGTTGAGCCAGATGTATAAAGTATGAATAGAGGGTCTTCTGCATTCATTTCCTCAGGTTCACACTCATCACTAACATTTAATACTGCATCATGATACCAGATATCTCGGCCATTTTTCATATCAACAGAACCATTTGTTCTATTAACAACAAAAACATTTTTTACATCAGGACATTTTTTTAAAGCTTCGTCGGTATTTTTCTTAAGAGGAATAGTTTTCCCACCTCTAATTCCTTCATCAGCAGTTATTACGTAATGTGAATCACAGTCTAAAATTCTTCCAGCCAATGCTTCTGGTGAAAAACCACCAAAAACAACTGAATGAACAGCTCCTATTCTGCTACAAGCAAGCATTGCGTATGCAGCCTCCGGAATCATTGGCATATAAAGAGTTACTCTGTCACCTTTAGTAACACCATTAATTTTTAATGCATTTGCAAACCGACATACATTTTTATAGAGCTCACCGTAAGTTATATTTAAGCTTTCTGATGGGTCATCCCCTTCCCAAATTATAGCTGTTTGATTTGCACGATTTTTTAGATGTCTATCAATACAATTTTCAGAGACATTTAATGTTCCATCATAATACCAGTTGATATCAACTTCATCTTTAGACCATTTAACATCTTTTATTTTTGTATAAGGCTTTATCCAATTAATACGTTTACCTATTTCACCCCAAAATTTTTCAGGATTACTTTGAGCTTCTTTATAAAGTTCTTCATATATTTCTTTGGTTACGTGAGTATTTTTCTTATAATTTTCTGGTACTGGAAATATTTTTTCATCAACCATAAAGAGAACCTCTATTTTAATTTATTTTGTAATAACTTTATTACACCAGAGAAATCTATATTTTCTTGTCCAAGATTTTCAATTTCTTCGTAAATTGAAGTTGCATTTGCCCCTAAAGGTGTTGATGAAGTTGTCATGGATGCTGCTTCTTGAGATAGTCTTAAATCCTTAAGCATTAAGGCAGATGAAAATCCAGGTTTGTAGTCATTATTTGCCGGACTTGATGGAACTGGTCCTGGAACAGGGCAATAACTGGTCATTGACCAACACTGACCAGATGCAGTTGAGGAAATATCAAAAAACGTCTGTGCGTCTAGACCTAGATTTTCTGCCAAATTAAAGGCTTCTGCGGTTCCTATCATTGATATACCTAGGAGCATATTATTACATATTTTAGCTGCTTGTCCATTTCCAGATAAGCCTGCATATATGATATTTCCACCCATTATATCAAGATATTCTTTTGCATTATCAAAATCTGATTTCTCACCACCAACCATAAATGTTAGAGTTCCAGCCTGAGCACCACCAACTCCTCCAGAAACAGGAGCGTCCACAATTCTAAGATTTTTTTGTTCTGCTGCTTTTGAGACATCTCTAGCTGTTTCAACATCAATAGTTGAAGAGTCTATTAATAAAAGATTACTAGGAGCTTTTTCTATAAGGCCCTCATCCCCAAGGTACACAGATTTTACAATTTTTCCTGATGGTAGCATTGTAATAACAACATCTGATGTTTGAATGGTATGATTAATATCATTAGTCGATTTTCCACCAGCATCGGTAAGAGCTTTAACTTGATCTTCTGCTAAATCAAATCCAGTAACAGAGTGACCACTTTTTAACAAATTCATCGCCATGGGAAGACCCATATTACCTAATCCAATAAATGTAACTTCAGCCATAAATTTTACTCCTTTAATTAAAAATTAGCTCATTATTATCTAACGAGTTAAAAAATTCATTCACAAAATCATCCTTAACATCATTAATTTTTTCTGGACTCCAATTTGGTTTATTATCTTTATCAATTATAAGAGCCCTAACCCCTTCATAAAAATCATGATCTCTCATAACTCTATTAACCATTCGGAATTCCATCTTCATACATTCTTCAAAGTTCAATTTAGAGCCAAGGCGTAAACTCTTTAATGCAATTTTTATAGCAGTTGGCGATTTAGTATGAATTGTTGATAGGAACTTTTTTGAAAGATCTGAGTTTTCCTTAATAAGGTTTGATATAATCTTTTCAATACTATCGCCCGCAAAGACTTTATTGCAAAGAGTACTAATTTCTTCAAAATCAGATTTACCTGGATCAGCTTCAAATTGTTTAATTATACTATTAACATCATCACTTTGAGATAATGCCTTAATTATATCATTGAAGTTTTTTGAATGAACAAAATGATTGGCTGTTCCTAAAAAAATAGCATCCTGAGCTTTTATTCTACTTCCTGTAAGAGCCAAATAGACTCCAGCATTGTGCTTTAGCCTTGATAGAAAATATGTTCCTCCAACATCTGGAAATAATCCAATTCCAGTTTCCGGCATAGCAAATGAATAATTTTCGCCAGCAATTCTATGGCTTCCATGAACAGAAAGGCCTACACCACCACCCATAACGATTCCATTTACAAAGGATATATATGGCTTTGGATATCTCTTGATATACTGATTTAAAATATACTCTTCTTCATAAAATCCTGTAGCTTTTTTATCATTATTTTTCCCCCAGTCATGAAGAGCTCTTATATCTCCGCCAGCACAAAAGGCTTTTTCACCTTCAGCAATTATAGCGACGCTTTTAATTGATTTAGACTTCTCCCACTTAATCATCTGTGGATGTATTGCTCTTACCATTGATAGAGTTAGTGCGTTTAACGCTTTAGGTCTGTTGAGTTTAATTAGCCCAAGAGATCCGTTTTCTTCAAAGAAAACCTCTTTATCTGTCATTTATTTTCCTTAAGAATCTCTCTTGAAATAATCACTTTCATTATTTCATTGGTTCCCTCAAGAATTTGATGAACTCTTACATCACGTAAATTTCTCTCTAATGGATAATCTTTAAGGTATCCATATCCTCCATGAATTTGAAGCGCTTCATTAACAATTTTAAAGCCTAAATCTGTTACAAATCGTTTAGCCATAGCAGCAGATTTTGTTTTATCTGGGGCATTTTCATCAACCTTAGCTGCTGCACTTCTTAACATTAGGCGAGAAGCTTCAAGTTCTGTCGCCATATCTGCAAGTTTAAATTGTATTGATTGAAAGTCTTGAATCTTTTTTCCAAATTGTTCTCTATCACCAACATATTCAACTGCTCTTTCAAATGCAGATTGAGCAGTTCCAAGAGAACAAGCAGCAATATTTAATCTTCCTCCATCTAAGCCTTTCATTGCTATTTTAAAGCCATCACCTTCATTGCCTAAAAGATTCTTAACTGGAACTCTACAGTCTTCAAATATTACTTGGGCTGTTGGTTGGGAATTCCATCCCATTTTCTTTTCTTGTGCTCCAAATGAAATACCTGGAGAATCTTTTTCAATCATAAGTGTTGATATTCCGGCAGAAGATTTATCTCCAGTTCTTACCATTGTAACGTAAACGTCAGAATATCCACCACCTGAAATAAAAGATTTTGTTCCATTTACAATGTAATGATCACCATCTTTAACGGCCTTCGTCTTTAAGTTTCCTGCATCTGAACCTGCACCAGCCTCAGTAAGGCAATAAGAAGCTATCTTCTTCATTGTACACAAGTCTGGAACAATTCTCTCTTTAAGCTCATTTGATCCAAAACTATCTATCATCCAATTTGCCATATTATGAATTGATAAAAAGGCTGCTGTAGAGGTGCAGCCATGACTCAATGACTCAAAGATAAGAGTTGAATCGAGTCTTGATAAACCTGAACCACCTAAATCAGGATTTACATAAATTCCTCCAAATCCAAGCTCTGCTAATTCTCTTAAGGTATCTACAGGGAAAATTTTTTCTTCATCCCATTTCTCTGCATTTGGAGCCATCTTTTTAATGGCAAAATCTTTTGCCATATCATAAAAAGCTATTTGTTCTTCAGATAATTGCATTTTAAAACCACACTTAAGTTATGAATACGTTTACATTTTAGTAAAGACTTTTAATGAAATATAATTTCTTTAATTTATTTTATCCATTACATCGCCAAATAGATCTTCATCAGACATAAGTTCTTTACTTTGAGATAAAGGTTTGGAAACCCAAGTTTCATTAATTAAATCACGCCAGGAAATATTATTGTTTGTTCCATTTCCACCCCATGAACCACAACCAAGAGAAAATGTTTGTCTCATTCCATTCCATAGATTTCCGCTATTGGATGCTGCCTGAGGCTGATTAACCATGACTCTTGATGTCTTTGTAGCATTAGCAAGCCTCATAATATTATCATCACTATTTGAATAAATACCACATGAATGACCTTGTCCTTGATAGGCCTGTATATTATTAGTTAACTCAATAGCATGATCAATATTATCAGCTTTATATAAGGCCATAATAACCGACATTTTTTCACCTGAAAATGGATGCTCTTTACCCCAACCGTTTTCCGGTACAATATAAAACTGTGTTCCTTCAGGAATATCTATATTAGCCATGTTGGCAATTTTTTCTGCTGGTTGTGCAACCATTGCCGTATTAATGTGACCTTCATCATCCCAAAGTGTATTTTTCAATTTCTCTTTTTCCTCATCATTGACTAAATACCCACCTTTTTCTTTTAGTTTAGACATCATATTTTCATAAATTTCATTAACTAAAATTACAGAATTATCTGAAGAACACGAGGCTGCAAAATCTAAAGTTTTGGACATTCTGATTTTTTCTGCAGCATCATCAAGGTCGGCTGTTTCATCAACAGTTATTACAGCATTTCCAACTCCTACGCCAAGGGCAGGTGTACCGCTTGAATAAGCAGCTGTAACCATTGCACCTCCGCCAGTCGCTAAAACTCGATCACACTGGGCCATTAATTCATTGGTTAAATCAAGGCTGGGTATTTCTATACCTTGGACTAGATCCGCAGGAGCACCACATGCCTCTATTGCTGATCTCATTAAGTCACATATTTTTTTATTAGTTAATTTTGCTCTTGGGTGAGGCGCTACAATAATTGAATTCCTTCCTTTTATTGCATGTATTGCTTTTATAACTGGCGTTGCTTCAGGATTAGTTGATGGTGATAGTGCCCCTATAACTCCCATAGGCTTTGCTATCTTAACTATAGCCCTCTCTTTATCTTCCTCTAAAATACCTACTGACTTATCATTAATAATATCCATCAGAGTTGCGCGAGTTTTTCTTTGAATTTTTAAAAACTTACCTTCATAGTTTCCCAGTTGAGTTTCATCAACTGTAAACTGGGCTATTTCTTCAGCCATACCAGGTTTAGCAACACACCAAACCATAGCTCTAATTAGCTCATCTACTTGTTCTTGCGTATAGTTTTCTATTTGTTTTTGAGCTTTCCTTGAACGCTCAACCAGTTTTCCAATTTCTTCTTTTGCTGACATATTAAAATACCCTTTGCATTAATAATAATTTTGAGAATTATCTATCAGTTAACTAAAACAGTCAAACACTGAATATTACTAGATTAAATCAATATATAATTCATAAATCACATAGCAAATCAACACAGGAGTGTCGAGATATTTTCATCTAACCTTAAACTTTTTCAACTGGAAGTCCTGCCTTTACCCAGTCAGGAAAACCACCAAGATTATATACAGAACTAAAACCTAAATCTTTTAAGGCTTTTCCTGCCAGTGCTGCACGTGCTCCAGCTGCACAATAGAGAATAATTTTTTTATCCTTAGTAAAACCATTTACACCATTTGGATTAGTTTCTTTATTTTGAAACTCTATTAACCCTCTAGGAATATGAACAGCGTCTTTTATTTTTCCTGTCATAGCTAATTCGTTAATTTCTCTAGTATCTATAATTAAAGCACCATTATTTTGCATATCTAGTGCTTCTTCCGGTTTAATTTGAGGAATTTCATTATATGCTTCTTGAATTACTTCTTGCATTGATTTTGTCATTTTTTAGCTCATTATTTTACTTTATATTTTATAGGAAGTGATTTTAGTCCTGAAACAAAACTCGCCTTTACCCAAGAGGGGTCACCATTTAATTCTATTTTTTCAATTCTTTTAAAAAGTTCATTATATAAAATTTCCATCTCCATTTTTGCTAAATGTTTTCCTAAGCATAAGTGAGCTCCAAAACCAAAAGCCAAGTGCCTATTAGGGTTTCTATCTACTTTAAACTTAAAAGGATCTTCAAAAACTTCTTCATCTCTGTTTCCAGAGGGATAGACTAGCATTATTGACTCATCTTTCTTAATTTCTTTATCCCCTATTATACAGTCTTCTATTGGGGTTCTAAAAAAGTTTTTCACAGGAGTAACCCATCGAATTGTTTCATCAATTGCCATAGGCATAAGAGAGGGATTATTTTTAAGTTTATCGAATTCATCAGGATTCTCTATTAGTGCAAGAATACCCCCGGCTGTTGAAGAGGAAGTAGTATCATGCCCTGCAGTAGCAATGATTGTATAGTATGACATAGCCTCTAAATGCCCAATTGTTTCACCATTATAGTTAGCATTTGCAATAACTGTTGCCACGTCATCAGTTGGATTTTTTCTTCTTTCTTCGGTTAAAGTTGTAAAATAATTAAAGAAATCACTAATTACATTACTATCTAAGTTTTCCTCTTCGGGTCGCTTCATATCATCATCAGCTCCGCCAAAAAGTTGTTGGGTAAGTTTAAGCATAAAACCTTCATCCTCAGGCGGTACACCTAAAATTTTCATTATTACTCTCAATGGATACAGTGCTGAAATTTCTTTTGCAAAATCACACTCAGAACCACTTTCAAGCATTTTATCAACATAATTTTTAGCTAAAATTTCAATTTCAGACTTCAATTTCATTAAATTTGGTGGAGAGAACCATGACTGCGTCATGGCCCTATAAATTTTATGATCTGGATTGTCCATGTGAACCAAGGTTCTGACTAATTGATGACTACCACCTGTAAATTCTTTAATATAATTTTCTGCAGTAATATCCATTAAAGTTGTTCTTGGATGATTTATAAAAAAATCATTTTTTAATTCAATTTCCGAAATATCCGAATGTTTAGTTATTGCCCAAAAAGGCGAATAGTTGTCAGGCTCTAACCAACAAATTGGGTCATTTTTTCTCATTGAAGTAAGAATTGAATGAAGATTACCTTCATCTGTATATGTCTCAGGGTAAGCAATTGCTTCATAGCCGTTTTGTTTCATAATTTGCCTTTTTAAGAATATTTTATCAGAATATAATAGATCAAATTGTTATATTATCAACTTTCAGCTTCAGTTAAATCTTGCTCTATTAGCGTAATATTTACAAAACGAGGCTTACCTGATCCGCTATTGCTAAAATTCATACCTTCTGCAACCTGAATTTCATTCATTGCATCTTGCATAGAATTTGCAGGTATGGTGTTTTGAACCATTTCTCCTTTGGAATTCATCCAGTCGACAAGATATCGATATGTTTTAGTAATTGGATTCAATTTAGTACCTCAATTTATTACGGCCAGATATTATGCATTAAAATTTTATCTATGTCGATTTTTTGCTAATTTGAGATCTGATTGATGCTTTGAATTGTTCTAAAGATTTTTTTACATCATCACCTATCAAATATAGGCATGGAACTAAAATTAAAGTTACTGATGATGATAAAACAACCCCAAATGATAATGAAATCACTGCTGGTTTTAAGAAATTTGCTTGAACTGATGGCTCTAACATCATAGGCATTAATCCAACAAATGTTGTTATGGAGGTTATAATTATTGGCCTGAAACGAGTTACACCAGATTCTACAATACATTCTAAAATATGTTTTCCGCTCCCTTTCAGTCTATTAATACTATCAACTAAAACTAAATTATCATTAACAACAACTCCACAAGCCGCACCTATTCCCCAATACGATATCATTGATAAACCTTTCCCAAATATTATATGGCCTAATACTGCTCCACAGAAACCAAATGGCAATGCAGACAAAATAAGAATAGGTAAAAAATAAGATCGAAAAGCAATTGATAAAATTGCAAACATTGATAACACTGCTACCAATATAAGAACTTGTATCTCAGCAAAAAATTCATCCTCACCCTCAGCTTCTCCTGCCAGTTGCCATGAAGAGTTTGGGTGCCTTTTTTGCCACTCAGGCAAGAAATTTAATTTAAATTCACTCATTATTTGAGTTTTTAGGTCACCCTTAACTTGCGCCTTTACTGTAGCACTTATCATTCCATTAATACGTTCAATTTTTTGAACACCAGGTGACTGCTTTATTTCTGCTAAAGATAAAAATGGAACCTCTCGGCCATCAGGGGTCCTAATCCTAAATTTTGATAAACTCTCATAAGACCGCCTTAATTTTTTTGGATAATGAACCATAACTCTTACATCTTCACCTTGTCTTGGAAGCTTCTGGACTTCTTCACCGTAATAGGCTTGCCTTAATTGTCTCGATATTTCTCCAAGAGTTAATCCTAATTTTTCTGCATTTGGTCTTAATTTAATTTGGATTTCTGATATAGAGCTATTTAATGAGCTAGTAACATCGTATGTTGAAGAAAAAGATCTTAGTTTATTCATAAAATCTTCCATTGATAATATTAAATCCTCAGAATTTTTTGATGTTATATTAAATGATAAGTCAGCTTGACCTGGATCTCTGCCAATATTATTTGATACGTCTAGGCCTTCTGCATCAGGTATTTCGCCTATTTTATCTCTTAATATATCTGCAACTTCTTTTGCTGAAGATCTTCTTTTTCCTTCACCCCGACCAGGTGGATAAAGATTAAAATAGCCTCTCACATTATTCCCGCGGGATTGAATATATGTATTTTCAATAACAAGATCTTTATCTTTATAAAACTCAATTGTTTCAAAACCTGCATCCTCGACTTGTTTCTGAACGCTCAAAGTTCTCTCAAATGGTGACCCTGCAGGGAGCGTTACTGATACTAAAATTTCATCATCTTCAATATTAGGTAAAAAAGATTTTCCAATCCATGAGGTACCTGAGAACGTAAAAATTATTATAAGGAAGCTAAAGAAGAATGAAGCTGCTAAATAACGTCTTTTTAAGGATGAAATTAAAATTGGCATATAGCGATTTTTTCCAAAATCCACCAAACTTTTTGCAAGCTTCTTTTGGAATTTTGCAAACTTAGACTCTGATTTTTCTGGTTTTAATTTTGAAAGATGAGCTGGTAAAATAAGAAATGCTTCAATTAAAGAAAATGCTAATGCGAATAAAACAATTATCGATATATTTCTTACAAATTGCACTTGCCATCCAGATAGAAATAGCCAGGGTAAGAAAGCAATCATAGTTGTCATTACCGCAAAAAAAACTGGCTTTGAAACTAAATAAGCGCCCATAATTGCGGCATCTGCTCCACGCCTTCCCTTTTCATGCTCTGCATGAATATTTTCGCCGATTATAATTGCATCATCAACAACGATCCCTATCACCAACAAGAAAGCAAATAAAGAAATTACGTTTAAGGAAACATCATAGGTCGGGAGAAATATAAATGTTCCAGCAAAGGAAGTAAGAATTCCTACAGAACACCAGAAAGCAACTACCGGTCTCAAGAAGGTCATTAAAACAATCATTACAAGAAAAAGTCCACCAAAGGCACTTCTTGAAATTGTTGCCATCCGTCCCTTGTATAGCTCGGAAGTATCTGACCAAAGAGAGAGGGTTACACCGTTAGGCATAGATTCTTGAACAGAGGGTAACCAGTTATTGACTGACTCAGAAGTTTTTACAACATTCATATCATCTGTTGATAGTACTTGAACAAGTACAGCCAATTCACCATTTAATGATGTTCTTAAATTTTGATCTTCAAAACCATCAACTACTTTTGCTACATCAGATACTTTTAAAGTACCTCCATCAGAGGTTTGTCGAATGATAATTTTATCAAATTCTTTTGATGTGTCAGCTAAGTTACGAGTAGTTAATTGAATTGTGCCATTTTGACCTTTTATACTTCCAGCAGAAATATTTATTGATGACTTTCTTATTGCGTTAGCTACTTGATCAAACGAAACGTTATAACGTCTCATCGCATTTTCTGATAATTCGATTGAAATTTCTTCTTTTCTATTCCCGGATACCTCAACTAAATCTACATAAGGAACTAATGTAAGGTCATCTCTTAATTTTTCCGCTAGTCGATTTAGTTTTTTTTCTGGAACATTTCCATGAACTGCTAATGTAATTAATGGAATTCTAAATGATTGATCGCTTACAACTGGTGGATAAACATCTTTGGGAATAGATGTAATTGAGTCAACTTTTCTCTTCACATCCTGAATTAAGGTATCAATACTTGCAGATAATGTTGCCTCAACATACATAACTCCAAAGTTTTCTCTTGAAACAGATCTAATTTTTTTAATACCATCAAGATCAGATAGAGACTCTTCAGCCCTTGCTATAACCTGATCTTCTATCTCTTTAGGGGATGCCCCTGGCCAAGAATATTGAACTGAAACAATAGGAGCTGTAATGATTGGAAATACCTCTTTTTCTATTCTCGAAAAAGTCGTAACTCCCATAATAATAATACTTGCCATTAACAGGTTTGCTGCTTTGGAATTACGAACCCACCATGAAATAATTTTGAGCATTAGTATCTAACCATCAATATTCTTATCTAATAAAATGGGTGTCAAAGCCATACCATCTTCAGCATTATTTAGTGGAGATGTGACAACCCTCTCTCCTTCTTTAATATCACCTTTAATGACTAAGTAATCATTAACAACACCAAGAATCTCTACTTCTTTTATTCTTAAATAATTTTCATCATCAATTGTATTTATATAAGTATCATCTTTGATTGATGAGTTTGGTACTAGAAAGGCATCCTTAATTTTTTTTCCTTCTATTTCAGCATCTACAAACATTCCAATCGCAAGAGGGGGGGATGTATCATAGGGGTTTAAAACCTCGGCATAAACATAAACCAATCTTGTGGGCGGATCTATTGATCCTGCAGTTCTAGTTATTCTTCCATTCCATTCATATTTTTTATTTGAAACATTTGAAATAAATTTTACTTTTGGACTCGAACTATACTGCCCTTGATAAGCTAATGGTAATCCTAAATAAGATAACTCATAATCAGTTAATGGTAAGGCTATTAGAACTTCTTCTGTGGAAAACGCGGTAGCTAAAATACTTCCAGCACCAACAAATTGACCAATACCAGTGATTTTTTTCTTTATAATTCCCTGAAAAGGTAATGTAACTATGGTTCTTTCTAGGTTTAATTTTGCTCTTTCAAGATTTGCATTAGCAGCATTAACATTTGCTTCGGCTTCTTTAAGTTGAGGTATTCTTAAAGTTAAAGGGTTTGCATCACCTATACCTAATTCTTTCCAGTCACGTCGAGCAAGTTCGCTTTCTGCAATTTCTCTTTCTAATAATTTTTTTGCTTTTGCAACATTTGATTCAGCCGAGATAACGGCTAATTGATAGTCTCTATCATCAACCCAAACAAGTGGAGAGCCTGCTTTGATAATACCACCATCAACAAATTCATCTGCTGCATCAATTATCTTTCCTGAAACTTGAGAAATTAAATTAATTTCATTTAGAGGTTTTACCTCTCCATTCGTTTTAACCCTGAGAGTTACATCCTGTTTTTTTAATTCTTCATAAAAAACAGGAGTTGGTTTTGGAAATTCTATTCCTTTTTTAGGCTTTGGACTTGAGATGGAAATTATAAAAGCAAAACAAATTCCAATAAAAATAACAAAAAGAGGGGCAAGCCTAGTAGCTAAAATTTTTTTTATGAAATTTTTCATTTAAAAATTTTCCTCAAAAGGTGGAGTCGCTATAGCCATATACATTTTTATTCTATTTGTAAGCCTTAATCTTTTTGCATTAATTAAAAGACTTTCGGCGTTTAGCCGTCTTGACTGTGAGTCTAGAAGTTCAAAAATTGTACTTAATCCTCTATTATATTGTTCTAAGGTTAACTCTTCTGCTGCTTTTGATTCATTAAAAGATTTATTGATGGCGATTTCTCTTTTTTCTAATGTATCTTCGGCTGCTATAGCATTTTCAGCCTCTTGGGCAGCTTCTAATAAAGCTTGAGCATAATTTTCTAAAATATTTTCTAATTGAGCTTTTCTAATTTGAGTATCCGATATTCGTTTTCCACCTTGAAAGATAGTTTGAGTTAAAGAGCCAACTAAATTCCCTGCTAATCTTTTTGGCTCAAGAGCGTCAGACCAGTTATCATCCAAAGTACTCCATTGTGCGCTCAATGATAATCTTGGAAGAAATGCCAATCGCGTCGACGTTAATTGCAAACCTGCAGCCTCAATTTGAGCTTCTAGAGATCTAATATCTGGTCTTAGAGGCAGTCTTTCAGAGGGGCTTCCTATTTCTGGATTAGCCGGTAAATCAGGTAGCCCTCCAGCTACTATAGAAGCATTAGGGTATCTTCCAATAATAACCTCAAGAGTTCTAGCGCTTTCAAATAGGATTTGTTGTCTATTTATTAAATCAGCTCTCGTTGACTCAACTTGAGATCTCGCCAATCTAAGGTCTCTACTTTGGGCGATACCTTTCTTGTATCTATTTTCAACTCTTTTAAGAGTGCTGACTCTTGTTTCAAGGTTTCTTTCTGCTAAATCTTTTTGGAGTTTCGCCTCAGCAAAAAGATACCACGATTGAGCAGTAAGTCCGGCTATAGAGAGTTTAGCAAACTCATAATCTGCTTCAGCCGCCTCTGATTGTCTAAAAGATGATCGGGACTGTCTTGAGAGTCTTCCCCAAACATCAGCTTCCCAATTTAACTGAACCCCAAGACTATCTTTGTATGTGTATAATCTTTCAATGTCATTGTTAGTTTCAATGGTTCTGGATATCTGATTTTTAGATAATGAAGCGCTTAAAGATGGTAATAATGGAGCTATTGAGGCCCTTGAAGATGCTCTTGCTATGTCTAGTCTATTTGATGCAGCCCTTAAATTTTTATTATTGTCCATAGCCTCATTAATAACTTTAATTAACTCTTCATCATTAAAAGTTTGAGCCCATCCATCTATTGCTTTCATTGATTCATAAGATGATGACCAATCTGAGGGTAAAGATGGTAAATCCTTTTCAAATTTATCTTTTGTTGAAGAGCAACTTGATAGCGCTAATGCTAATAATATTATCCAAATATTCTTTATCATTATTGTTTTATTAAATTTAAAAAACATCAAAGTTCCAATTTAGAGATCAATTAATATATCATTGTTTGCTGCTCATTGAATATTTAATAAGCGACATGAGTATATTATTTTATAAATAGTGTTTATTTTTATAATGCATATTATCTTAATTTCTTTTACCATTATCGCACTGTATAAAAAAATTAATTTTATTAATATTTATTAATATTTAAGAAGGATCCAAATAATGGTTAAATTTTCAAAAGAAATTGGACCCAATCATTATCGCGAAACTTTTGGTCGTTACTTTGAGGACTTTAAGGTGGGTGATATTTATGAACATCGTCCAGGTAAAACAATAACGGAATACGACAATCATTTATTTACCTTAATGACAATGAATACACACCCACTTCACTTTGATGCTGAATACGGAAAAGGAACTGAGTTTAAACAAAATTTAGTTGTTTCCACTTATACATTATCTCTTTTGATTGGTATGAGTGTTTCTGACTGTAGTCAAAAAGCAGTTGCAAATTTAGGTATGACGGATGTGAAATTTACTTCACCTGTTTTTTGTGGTGATACAATTTACGGTTCATCAGAGGTTCTTGGAAAAAGAGAGACACAATCAAGAAAAGGTCAAGGTGTTGTTGAAATCAAAACAACAGGTATAAATCAGGATGATAATATTATTTGTACTTTTCTAAGACAAATTTTAATACCTTTAAAAGGTTACGCGGTTGAGGATAAAATTGAAAATTATTAATAGTTATTTTTTTAAATTATTTTTGTTCTTTGCAGTCTTTTTCTCAAGTTATGCAGTAAAAGCAGAAGATATTCTTGCCCTTTATAAATACTTACATGCGAATCCTGAACTTTCTTGGCAAGAAGATAAAACTGCAGATTTATTAGCAAATAAACTTGAAAAACTAGGTTTTGACGTATCAAGGGGCATAGGCAAAAAAGGTGTAGTTGCTATTTATGAAAATGGCGAAGGCCCAACTTTAATGATTAGGGCTGATATGGATGGCTTACCTGTTGAAGAGAAAACAAACCTTCCTTATGCTTCAAAAGTTAGATCAATTAATAGATCTGGTATCGAAGTACCAGTTATGCATGCTTGCGGTCATGATATTCATATGGCCGTATTAATAGGATCTGCAAATGAATTAATTGAAAGATCAAAAGAATGGTCAGGTACATTGATAATGATTTTACAACCAGCTGAAGAAGTTGGCCAAGGTTCGTTGGCTATGTTGCGAGATGGACTATTTGAGAAGTTTCCAAGGCCTGATTTTAATTTAGCATTACATGTTGGTTCCGCTGGGCCGGCTGGTTCTATTGGTTATCATTTGGGTTATTCAATGGCAAATGTTGATAGTGTCGATATAATAGTTGAAGGTATCGGTGGACATGGGGCTTATCCTCACACTACTGTTGATCCAATAGTTTTATCGTCACAAATTGTTCTTGCTCTTCAAACTATTGTTAGTAGAGAGATTAATCCATTAGAACCTGCAGTAGTTACTGTCGGATCAATTCATGGTGGATTAAAGCATAATATTATTCCTGATGAAGTAAAACTTCAATTGACTTTAAGATCCTATAGCGATGATGTTCGAAATAAAACAATCAGCAATATAAACAGAATAGTAAGAGGTCAAGCTATAGCAGCAGGTCTCCCTAATGATAAAATGCCAACTGTAATTTTAAAAGATGAACATACCCCTGCATTGTATAATGATCCTGATTTTTCTAACAAAGTATTAGATTTTATTAGAAATGAAATAGGGCCAGAAAATGTTCATGAGATACCAGCAGTAATGGGGGGAGAAGACTTTGGAAGATTTGGTAGACAAGAGCCAAAGATACCAAGCTTTTTATTCTGGTTAGGAGGAGTATCAAAAGATGATTGGGAAAGATATCAAAAAGGTGAAATTACTCTAGCATCCAATCATTCACCATTTTTTGCTCCAATTCCACAGCCAACCTTATCAACTGGTGTAAGTGCTATTACGTCTTCAGCAATTGGTTTATTACAAAATAAAAAATAGGAACAATAGAATGAATGAAACAATATTTAATTTAGAGGGAAAAGTAGCTTTAGTTACTGGTGGTGGAACTGGTGTAGGTGCATCAATTGCTATGGCTTTATCAAAAGCTGGAGCAAAAGTAGCCTTAGCAGCTCGTAGGGTTGAAAAGCTAAAGGAAACTGAAGAAAGTATTATTGCTCAAGGAGGTGTTGCTAAAAGTTTTTCTCTCGATGTTTCAAGTGAAGAAAATGTAAAGAAATGCTTAGATTCTATTTCTAAAGAAATGGATGAGGTTGATATTTTAATTAATAATGCCGGAACCACAACAGTCGGATTACTTGATCAAACTGAAGCTGAGGATTGGGATATGGTTATTAATACTAATTTAAGGGGACCATGGTTTTTAGCAAAAGAATGGGTAAGAAGGAGGAAGGAAAGGAATTTAACCGGAGGTAATATTCTTAATATTTCTTCCATTAATGGAGAGGCTCCTCAGAAAGGTAACGGGGTTTATTGTGTTTCAAAAGCAGGTCTTTCTCATTTAACCAGGCAGATGGCCATAGAATGTGCACGCTATGGAATTAGAGTTAATACTCTTTCCCCAGGATATATGAGAACTGACATTAATAAGGAATTCCTAGATTCAGAGAATGGTAAAGAGTTTATAAAAAGAGTTCCCATGAGGCGCTATGGTACAGCTGATGAAATGACTGGTCCTGTATTACTTTTAGTTAGTGATGCTGGATCGTATATTACGGGTACAACATTAATTGTTGACGGTGGCCATTTATTAAGTACTCTTTAATTTATGACAAAAAAAGTAGATTTTTATTTTGATTTTGGAAGTCCAACTTCCTATCTAGCTTATACACAACTTACTTTAATGGCCGAGAGAAACAATGCTGAGCTAATTTTTTATCCTATTCTCCTTGGAGGAATTTTTAAAGCTACAGGAAATAGTCCACCTGCCGCAGTTCCTGCAAAAGGTAAGTACATGATGGCAGACCTTCAAAGATTTGCTGATAAATATAAAGTTCCTTATGCGAGAAATCCATTTTTTCCTGTAAACACTCTTCCTTTAATGCGAGGAGCAGTTTCTTATCAGAACAATGGAGACTTTAAGAAGTACGTAAATGTAATGTTTGAGAATATGTGGATTAAACCAAAAAATTTAAATGATATAGAAATATTGAAAACAGTTTTAACTGATAATGGTTTTGATCAGCATGATTTCATTGAAAGAATTTCAGATCAAAATGTTAAAGAAAAATTAATTTCAAATACTGAAAATGCAGTTCAAAAAGGCATATTTGGAGCTCCAACTGTTTTTGTTGGAGATGAAATGTTTTTTGGTCAGGATAGACTAGATTTTATAGAAGATCTCATAAGTCATTAAATTTATTATAAAATTTTAATTTTATTTAATAAATTTTTATAAAAATTATCATTATTTTACATCAAAAATTTATAATTAGAAAAAGTTGGTATCAATCTTGCTTATTGATAGATGCGAATTACGCAAATAACTTTATGGAGGAGTAAATGATTTTTAAAAAGACACAAAATAAAATTAAGAAATTTGTATGTGCAATGATTCTTAGTGTCACTATGTCGGGAATGGCCTTGGCTGCTGTTGAGTGGAATACTGCTGTAACAAGTGAATATATATGGCGAGGAATGTCTCAAGGTAAGGGTGCTGCTGTTTCAGGTGGTATCGATGTTTCTGGTGAATCTGGTTTTTCTGCTGGCGTTTGGGTATCCAATGTAGATTTTGGTGATAACGCTACTTATGAATTAGATGTTTATGCAGGATATAGTTTTGGACCTGTAAGTGTTGGTTATATTTATTATGCTTACCCAGATAATACTGATGAAGGGTATGATTTTAGTGAAGTAAATATTTCTGCTGATATAGGAGCTTTTTCTATAGGAGCTAATATTTTGGCTGATGCTGACTGGGATATGGATTTTGGTGATGACGTTTATTATACACTTGATACTGGTTTCGCAGCTACAGAAGCTATTGGTATTAGTCTTCACCTTGGTTTTTACGACTATGACGCAGGCGATGAAGAAACAGATTACGGAATCTCAATTGATTTTGACTCTGGATTCTCATTTGGAATAATTGACAGCAGTAGAGATGACAGTGACCCATTCTTCGTAATCACTTACTCTATTGGCGGTTAATTGAATATCTAACTTATAAATAATTGGAAATTAAAATGAAAAATTTAATAAAAAAAGTATTAGTGATTGCCGGGTTTAGTTGCCTAGTATTTACTGGAACAGCTAATGCAGAAGTTAGTGCAGAGACAGCTTATGTATTTAATACATTTTCTTTCTTGGTCCATGGCTTCCTAGTTATGCTGATGGCATTAGGCTTTACTTGTCTTGAGGCTGGTTTAGTTAGAACTAAAAACACTGCAACAATATGCTTAAAAAATGTTGCTCTCTATAGTCTTGCTGGAATTATGTTCTACTTAATTGGTTACGGTTTAATGTATAATGACGTAAATGGTTACATTGGATCAGCAGCGTTATGGAATCCTGAAGCAACAGTAGACTCAGGTGACGGATATTCTAAAATGTCAGATTGGTTCTTCCAAATGGTATTTTGTGCAACTGCTATGTCTATTGTTAGTGGAACTGTTGCCGAGAGAATTAAATTAGTACCTTTCTTAATCTTTGCTATTTTCCTTACTGGAATAATATACCCAATTCAAGGTTCTTGGACTTGGGGTGGCGGATGGTTATCTGAGATGGGCTTCTCTGATTTTGCAGGTTCAACAATTGTTCATTCAGTCGGTGGTTGGGCTGCACTAACAGGTGCTTTGATTATTGGGCCTCGTATTGGTAAATATGGCCCAAATGGCCAGGTTAATGCAATACCAGGTTCAAATCTTCCACTAGCAACTATAGGTACATTTATTTTATGGTTTGGATGGTTTGGGTTTAACGGTGGTTCTCAATTAGCCTTAGGATCAGCCGCTGATGCTGCAGCAATAGCAAATGTTTACGTAAATACTAACATGGCTGCTTGTGCTGGTTTAGTTGCTGCTCTTGTTCTATCAATTCTTTTATACAAAAAGACTGATTTAACCTTTGTACTTAATGGCGCCTTGGCTGGTTTAGTTGCAATAACTGCAGGTCCAGATGTAGCGACACCATTACAAGCAATGATTATTGGAGCTATAGGCGGAATACTAACAACTCTTGCAATACCTCTTCTTGATAAAGTTGGCGTTGATGATGTTGTTGGTGCAATTTCAGTTCACCTTGTATCAGGTATTTGGGGTACTCTAGCAGTAGCAATTCCAGGCTTAAATGGAAGCGGCGATATGGGTACACAAATAATTGGTATCCTAGCAATTGGTATCTTTACCGTTATCCTCAGTGCAATTGGATGGTTTGTTCTTAAAGCTGTCTATGGTCTTAGACCTACTGAAGAAGAAGAAAACGTTGGGTTAGACATTTCGGAATTAGGAATGGATGCTTACCCAGAGTTTAAGAACTAGTCATATAAGGTTTCCTCCCCCCAAGAAAGACCAATGACTAAAAGCCACTGTACTTCCATCCCCAGAAGTACAGTGGCTTAAAATATTTTACCGGGATTCATTATATTATTAGGATCAAGAGCTTTTTTTATTTGAGACATAACGTCTAAAGATATTCCTTTTTCTTTTCTTAGGTGGTCTTTTTTTCCCAAACCTATTCCATGTTCACCTGTACAGGTTCCACCCATTTTTAATGCTCTAGCAATCAGTCTGTCGTTAATTTCTTTTGCTTCGTTAACTTCATCTTTATCTTCAGGATCAAGTAATAAAATTAAATGAAAGTTTCCATCACCAACATGACCAACTATTGGAGCAATAATATTTGAGGTCTCTAAATCTTTTTTTGTTTCTAAAATACATTTTGTTAAAGATGATATCGGAACACAAATATCAGTTGTAAAACTTTTTTTTCCAGGTGCTAAACTTAATGCAGCATAAAGTGCGCTATGGCGGGCACTCCAAAGTTTGTCTATTTCTTCTTGCTGGTCTGACCAGTTAAAGTTAATTAAACTATTTTCTTTAGCAATTTCTTCAAATTTTTCTATTTGCTCTCTAACACCAAGAGGTGTTCCATGAATTTCTATAAATAAAGTGGGCTTTTCTTCATGATTTGTTTTTTTGTATTGATTAATAGCCTTGATTTGAAGTTCATCTAAAAGTTCAATTCTAGATAGAGGAAGGCCAATTTGGATAGCTTCGATGACAGTATTTACTGCTCCATCAAGTTCTGAAAAACTACAAACTCCAGCAGATATAGCTTCAGGTCTCCCGTGAAGTCTTAAGCTAATTTCAGAAATAAATCCTAAAGTTCCCTCTGATCCCAGCATTAGATGTGTTAGATCATACCCAGCCGATGACTTTCTTGCCCTTGAACCTGTTTGGATTATTTTACCATCTGGCATAATGACCTCAAGGCCAATAACCTGTTCTCGAATAGTGCCGTACTTTACTGTATTTGTTCCTGATGCGCCAGTAGAACACATGCCCCCAATAGATGCATTTGCTCCAGGATCAACTGGAAAGAATAATCCAGTGTCTCTCAAAAAAGAGTTTAATTCTTCGCGTGTTACACCTGCTTGAACTCTGCAGTCCATATCTTCCATATTAACCTGAATAACTTTATTCATATTTCTTGAGTCAATTGTAATACCACCATTTACTGCATGAACATGACCCTCAAGTGCTGTCCCAGTGCCAAATGGTATTACTGGAATGTTATTTTCAGAGGCAAAAGAAATTATTCTTGATACTTCATTTGAAGTTTCAGGAAAAACTACTGCATCAGGGAGATTTTCAGGAACATGCCAAGATTCATCATGACTGTGTTGAGATCTAACAGCTTCAGAGGTTACTAATCTATCGCCAAAAAAATCTTCTAACTCAGACAAATCCATTTTATTAAATTTTAGAGTCCAAGAACAAATTTAGCCATTATATTTCTTTGAACTTCATCTGAACCACCATAAATAGTAGATGCTCGGTTATTCAAGTATGAAGGAAAAGCTGTTAAAGCATAATCTGGACCAATTTTTTCTACATTTGAAAATGGTTGTCTAGCTTCATTCTGTAAGGGCATAGTATAGTAACCAACTGCTTCAACTGTTAGCATATCTACTTCCTGTTTTAAATTAGATCCACTAGACTTCAATATTGATGAAGCAGGACCAGGGTGACCTCTTTCAGCAATGTCAGCCATAATTCTATGCTCGGTCATTAGAAGTGCTTGAACTTTTATTTCTGTCTCAGATAATGATTTTAAAAAAGCATCATCTTCAAGCAAACTATTACCAGTGTCTGATCTTTCGACAGATGCAATTTGTTTAATTTTATTAATATTAGACTGAATACCAGCGGCATAATTACCACCTCTCTCAAACTCAAGTAAGTATTTTGCGACTGTCCATCCATCATTTTCTTCACCAACTACATTTTCAACCGGTACTTTTACATCATCAAAAAATGTTTGATTAACTTCATGATCACCAGCCATTGTAATAATTGGTTTAATTTCTATACCAGGAGTGTCCATATCTATAAGTAAAAATGTTATACCTTGCTGAGGCTTACCGCTATTATCTGTTCTTACCAAACAAAAAATCCTATTTGCATGCTGCGCATGCGTTGTCCAAATTTTTGTTCCATTTACAATATAGTGATCACCATTTTTTACAGCTTTACATTGTAGCGACGCTAAATCTGATCCTGACCCAGGCTCTGAATACCCTTGGCACCAAAAATCTTCACCAGATAAAATTTTAGGCAAATACAAATCCTTTTGCTTTTGAGTGCCATATTTCATAAGAACAGGACCTACCATTGCTAATCCCATAGCTGTTGGAGAGGGTGCGCCTGCCTTGGCACACTCAGTAGAAAAAATATATCTTTGCATATCATCCCAGCCAGTACCGCCATATTCTTTTGGCCATTTTCCACCAATCCAACCTTTTTTATGAAGAATTTTGTGCCATTTTGATGAGTATTCGACTTCACTAAAAACACTAGCAGTTAGCTTTCCTGCTTCTCTTAATTCACTTGTAAGTTCAGAATCTAAAAATTCTATAACTTCTTTTCGAAAATCTTCATATTCAGGTTTGAAACTTAAATCCATTTTTTACTCCAATTAAAAAATAATACTTAACTTTAAAAGTCATATTTGCATACTATAAAACATACTTGATTAGTTTATAAATAGTAATTAAAAATAAATCTAATTTTTTAGGGGTGACATAATGCCATATTATGAAGATATAGTTTTTTTAAGTGATATTCCTAGATATCACTCTGCTCATAACCCAGATCAAATTGCCTTTGTCTACGAGGATAAAGAGACATCTTATAAAGACTTCAATATTAGAACCGAAAAAGTTGCAAATGGTTTAGTTCAAATTGGAGTGGCTAATCAAGAGCGTGTAGCTTTTATGGATAAAAATTCTGATTTATTTTATGAAGTAGTTTTAGGCTGCACAAAAGCTAATGCAGTAGTTGTAGGAATTAATTGGAGGCTTGCTCCTCCTGAAGTAGCTTATATTTTAAATGATAGTGGAGCAAAGGTACTTTTTGTTGGAGAAGAGTTTTTTGACCTAGCAGATAAAATATTGGAATTATCAACAAGTGTTGAAACTGTAATTTGTCTTTCAGGCTCAAGAGCAGGATGGCCAACATATGAATCTTGGATGGTTCAACAGAGTAATGAGCTTTGCTCAAGACAGCCGAGCTTAACTGATGTTGCTATTCAAATGTATACCTCAGGAACAACTGGAAACCCAAAAGGTGTTCAGTTAACTCATGGAAACTTTCATTCTTCAAGAAATAGAGAGCCACAAGAAGGAATGGAATTTGGTGAGTGGAATGAAGATGATGCCAGCTTAGTAGCAATGCCAAGTTTTCATATTGGAGGTGCTGGATGGGGAATACAAGGTCTTTATGCATGTGCTAAAAATGTTGTTTTGAAAGAATTTTTACCCGAGGATGTTTTGGAGGTAATTGGAAAATATAAAATATCTAAAATATTTATGGTCCCGGCGGCTATGAAAATGGTTTTAGATCATCCTAATTCTAGAAAAACTGATTATTCAAACATTAAATATATACTATATGGGGCTTCGCCAATCCCCTTGGACCTCTTAAAGGAAGCTATGGAAGTTTTTGAGTGCGGGTTTGTTCAATTGTATGGTATGACAGAAACTTGCGGCTCAGTAACTTATCTTCCGCCGGAGGATCATTCAATAGAAGGAAATGAACGAATGAAGTCTGCTGGAAAAGCATATCCACATTGTGAAATTTCTATTTTAGATAATAATAGTAATGAGGTTCCACTTGGAGATGTTGGTGAAATTGCTGTAAGATCAACATCAAATATGCTTGGTTATTGGAATCTTCCTGAAGAGACTTCTAAAACCTTAAAAGATGGCTGGCTTAGAACTGGAGATGCTGGTTATATGGACTCAGATGGGTATGTGTATGTACATGATAGAGTTAAAGATATGATTGTTTCAGGAGGAGAAAATGTTTATCCGGCAGAAGTCGAAAGTGCAATTTTTGGTCATGAAAAAATCAGTGATGTTGCAGTAATAGGTATTCCTGATGAAAGATGGGGTGAGGCTGTTAAGGCCGTTGTTGTTTTAAAAGAGGGTGAAAGTGTGTCGGAGGAAGAAATTATCAATTTTGCAAAAGAGAGAATCGCAGGATTTAAATCACCAAAATCTGTTGATTTTATTTCTGAACTTCCCAGAAATCCATCCGGAAAAATTTTAAAGAAAGAGTTAAGGGCCCCTTATTGGGCAGGCCGTGACAGACAAATTAATTAATTTTGGAGTGTAATTTATGAGTAATCAAAAACCAATTGCAGATAATCTTTTTACTTGGCCATCTGATAAGCCAAAGCTATTAGGCAGTCGTGATAGTGAAACCGGTAGATATTTCTTTCCTGCAAAAAGATCAAATACTCATGAGCAGGTTGAATTATCAACGAAAGGTACTTTATGGACATGGACTGTGCAGAGGTTTATGCCTAAAACACCATATATAGGAACAGAAAATCCCGAGGATTTTGAACCTTATCCTGTTGGGTATATTGAATTACCAGGCCAGATTATGGTAGAGTCAAGGCTATCTGGAGTGAAGGCAGAAGATTTAAAAATTGGAATGGAAATGGAACTTTCAATAGAACCATTTGTTAAAAATGAAGATGGGGAAGATTTAATGATGTTTTCTTTCAAACCATCTCAAGATTTATAGGAGGAAGTTATGTCAGATGTAGCAATAATAGGAATTGGAATTCATCCTTTTGGAAGAACAGAAGGTATGACTGGTTTACAACAGGGTGTTCATGCTGCTCGTGAAGCCTTATCAGATGCAGAAATGGAATGGGGCGATATTCAGTTTGCCTTTGGAGGTTCCTCAGCTGCTGGAAATGCTGATGCAATGGTTAACGATCTTGGGCTTACTGGGATACCATTTATGAATGTCTCTAATGGTTGCGCAACTGGTGGATCATCTCTTTTGTCTGCTTATACAACTATTAAATCAGGTCAATTTGATATTGGTATGGCAGTAGGTTTTGATAAACATCCAAGAGGTGCCTTCAATGCTGATCCAGAAGCTTCGGGACTAGAAAGATGGTATGGAGAAACTGGGTTAATGTTAACAACCCAATTTTTTGGAATGAAAATTCAACGCTACATGCATGATTATGGTATTACTTCTGACTCTTTAGCTATTGTTGCCGAAAAAGCATTTAATAATGCATCTTTAAATCCAAATGCTTGGAGACGTGAGCCAGTATCAAAAGATACCATTTTAAATGCTATGATGGTTTCCGATCCATTAACGAAATATATGTTTTGTTCTCCTGCAGAAGGCGCAGTTGCTTTAATTATGTGTAGAGCAGATATTGCCCATAAGTTCACAAGCAAGCCTTTGTTTTTAAAAGGAGCAGCTTTTAGATCAAGACCATTAGGTTCTTTTGAAGTTTTTAGCCCTTCTTTAGAAATTGAAAGAGGTCCGAGTCCTACAGTAGGGGCATCTGAGGCAACCTTTGAAATGGCTGGCATGACACGTGAAGATATAGACATTGCTCAGCTTCAAGATACTGAGTCTGGTGCAGAGATAATGCATATGGCTGAGAATGGATTTTGCAAAGATGGTGATCAAGAAAAGCTACTTCAGGATGGAGATACAAAACTTAATGGCAAATTACCAGTTAATACAGATGGTGGATGCATAGCAAATGGCGAGCCTGTAGGAGCATCAGGCTTAAGACAAGTTTATGAAAATTGCGTTCAATTAAGAGGAGCGGCTGGCAATAGGCAGGTTCAAGGAAATCCCAAAACGGCTTATACTCATGTTTATGGGGCGCCTGGAATATCAGCTTGTACAATTGTAACTACTTAAGAGATTTATAATGATTAATAAACAATTTACTCTAGCAGGGAGACCTGTTGGGCGTCCTATAGAAGACTCTGATTTTGAATATAAAGAATCTGAAATTGGAGAACTTAATGAAAATCAAGTACTCCTTGAAAATCTTGTAATAGAGTTTCAGCCCGCACAAAAAGGTTGGATGGAACAAATTTCTAATTATGTTGCACCTCTTGAAATCGGTGATGTAATGCGGTGCGGAGGGATTGCAAGAGTATTAGAAAGTAAATCAAAAAAATTCAAAAAAGGTGATATTGTATCAGGCCAAACTTGCTGGCAAACTCATCCAATTCTTAACGCCGAAGAGATCGAAAAAGTAGAAGACGAGACTATGGCTACTAAATACTTAGGAGCTTTAGGGAGTACTGGATTAACAGCATATTTCGGTGTTACAAAAATTAGCAAACCAAAGCCAGGTGATACAGTTGTTATAACAGGTGCTGCCGGTGGAGTGGGCTCTGTTGCAGGGCAAATTTTTAAAATTGCTGGATGTAAAGTTATAGGCATTGCTGGTGGCAAAGAAAAGTGTGACATCCTAATTAATGAATTTGGATTTGATGGAGCTGTTGATTATAAATCTGAGGATATAAATGAAGCATTAAAAAATCTATGCCCAGAAGGAGCTAATATTCTTTATGATAATGTTGGTGGAAGAATTCTTAATGATTGTTTAAATCATATTGCTATGAATGCAAGAATTGCCATATGTGGAATTATATCACGGCATAAAACTGACAACTCAAACTTCGGACCAGAAAATTATGCTAATTTAATTTTTAAGAGAGCTACAATGGAAGGTTTTATTGTCATTGATTTTATGTCAGAAAGCGGAGAAGCAAGAAAGAAATTAAAAAAATGGATCTCTGAAGGTAGAATAAACTGTAAGGAAGACATACAAGTGGGCTTTGAAAACGCCCCAAAGACTCTTAGGCGACTATTTGAGAGTAAAAATAAAGGTAAACAACTTTTAAAAATTGCTGATTAAAACTGCATAGGGCCAGATACCCCAGACTGTCCATTTAAATTTTCAATATTAAGTGTTCTTTCATTTTGTGCGGTATCCATAAATTCATAAACTTCTATAATTTTTGAATTTTCAATTTTGAAAATATGGCAATATGTCTGATCCATGACCTGACCATTTAATGATTTTCCTTTAGCTGTCATTAATCCAGTAACTCTTTTATCATCTGAACACATAATTTTCCAATTTTCAGCAAATGCTACCGTAGTTTGATCTAGACTCGCCACAACTGCTGGAACTAGAATGCCATAAACATTTTCTTTACCCTTCCAGTATCCAGAAAAAGGAGATTCGCCAATGATATGAAATTTTACATTTTCATCCATTAGGGAAATCACTTTTTCAAAATCCCCTTTACTAATTGATTTATAATACGTTTCCATAATTTTTCTATTTTTATTACTTTTACTCATAGAAACATCTCCTTATTTAGTTTATGTTCTCTTTTACTTTATACGATTAAAGTAAGTATGATTAAACTAAATGTAAAATATTTTGGAGCCAATAATGAATACACCTTTTAATTTTCACCTAACAAAATTTTCTAATGAAGCTGAAATCCTGAGATCTGAAGTAAGGGAATTTTTGACGGATGCGCTTAAAGATATTTCAAAAGAAACAAGAGCAGAAACTTGGTATGGAGCTGATGAAGAATTCAGTAGAAAAGTTGGAGAAAAGGGCTGGATAGGATTAAATTGGCCAAAAGAGTATGGTGGAGCAGGTCGCTCAGCAATGGAGCGTTATGTTATTTTAGAGGAAATGTTAACCGCAGGAGCGCCCGTCGGCGCACATTGGATTTCTGATAGACAATCAGGTCCTCTTATTATTAGATACGGAACAGAAAAACACCAAAAAGAACTTCTTCCTGGAATTCTAAAGGGAGAGTCTTATTTTTGTATAGGAATGTCAGAACCGGATTCTGGTTCTGATTTAGCAGCTTTAAGAACTAAAGCTGAAAGAAAAGATGATACTTACATTGTTAATGGGACTAAGCTTTGGACATCAGGCGCACATCGTTGTCAATATATGATAGCTTGCTTTAGGACCTCTCAAGAAGAAGACAGACATGGCGGCCTTAGTCAATTTATTGTAGATTTATCTCTTCCAGGTATTACAATCAGACCAATTATTGATTTAGCAGGGCGTCATCATTTTAATGAGGTAGTATTTGAAGATGCTGAAGTTCCTGCGGATATGTTAATTGGAACAGAAGGAAATGGCTGGAATCAAGTTACAGCTGAATTAGCCTTAGAGCGATCTGGTCCAGAAAGATATTTGTCTAGTTATATACTTTTACAAGAGTTGGTGAACGAGTTCTCTATTAGAAATAATGATGAAGGTGTCACAGAAATTGGTAGGCAAATGGCTCATCTTACAACTTTAAGACAAATGTCAGTATCAGTTGCGGGCATGCTCGATGAAGGACAAAATCCTGCCTTAGAGGCATCAGTTGTAAAAGACCTTGGAGCAGTTTTTGAGCAAGAGCTTCCAAATATAGCTCACAGGTTGATGGGTCTTGAGCCGGATGCAAATGGATCTGATTTTCAAAGGTATTTAGCAATTTTAACTCAAATATCTCCTTCGTTTTCATTAAGAGGTGGAACAAGAGAGATTTTAAGAGGTATTATTGCTAGAGGATTAGGGTTAAGATAAATGTTAAATGAAACATCGCAGCTTTTATCTGATTCTGCAGAGAGAATATTTTCAGATCATGTTTCAAAAGAATGTATCGTCAATTCTGAGAAAGGAGTTTGGCCAAAAGAACTTTGGGATGAGATTGTAAATAATGGCCTTAATTTAGTTTTGGTTCCTGAGGAGCTTGGTGGAGTAGGTGGCTCATGGTTTGATGCAGGTATTTTATTTAAAGCAATAGGAAGATATCAGGCCCCTATTCCTCTGGCAGAAAATATTATTGCTGGACATCTTCTTGGCCTAGGTGGAATTCCATTACCTGAGAACTCTATCGTTACTATTCTGGATGGTGATCTTTCTATTTCTGATAACAAATGTTCCGGTGTTTCTGAGAGAACTCCTTTTGGTTCCAGTGCAACACATGGTGTAGCTGTTGTAGTGGGCAAGAATTCTTCTAAGGTAATTTTACTTTCTATACCAAGGAATTCCATAAGTGATGATAAGAATTTAGCTCTAGAGAGCAGAGCCAATATAAATTTTTCTGATGCTGATATTATAAGCTCATCTGAAATTGATATTTCATCTGATTATATTTTAAAAATTGGAGCTTTGATGAGGTCTTGTCAGATTGCTGGAGGGTTAGAATTTTTATTAGATCAATCCGTTCAATATGCAAACGATAGAGTGCAGTTTGGTAGACCAATTGCAAAATTTCAAGCAATTCAACAAGAGCTTGCTGTTCTTGCAACTCATGTTGCAGCTTCAGGTGTTGCAGCTGATTACGCTAGTTCATCTATGGATAATGGCTGTGAGGATCTTGCAATTGCATCTGCTAAAAGTAGAGTTGATGATGCAGTATCAATTTGCGCAAGCATAGCTCATCAAGTTCATGGAGCAATAGGCTTTACTTATGAGCATGGCTTGCATTTCTCTACTAGAAGACTTTGGTCTTGGAGAGCTGAATACGGCGCAGGAAGTTATTGGGCAAAATCTCTTGGTGAAAAAGCAGTTGCCTCTGGCGCTGATAAGTTTTGGCCATCCATCACGTCTGGAAAAATTTAAAGTTGATAAAGCAAGATAAAGCCTGGCGTTATTTTGAAGATGTTTTAGTTGGTGAAAAAAGAAAGTCCAATTTAAAGTTAATAACTGAAGATGAAATAATTAGTTTTGCAAAACAATATGATCCTCAGTGGTTTCATACTGATAAGGACGAAGCAAAAAATTCAAACTTTAAAGGAATTATTGCCAGTGGAATTCACGTAGCTGCTCTTTGGAGATTATTGGACAACGAGATTAATGGTAATATTAATTTTGTCTGTGGAATAGGATGGGATAATGTTAGATGGAAAAATCCTTTACGCCCAAATAATAAAATATATGTAACATCTGAGTGTATTTCAAAAAGTCAAACATCATCAAAAGAGAGAGGGGTAGCAGTATTCGATCACTCTGTTAAATACGAAGATACTACTGATATTTTAGTTTTTAAAGGAACTTGCTTAATACATAAGAAGCAGTAAAAAATTGCTTTATGATATAAGATAAATTATTAATACATATCTTTAAAGAAGGTTAAAATGCTAGATATCGATGAAGATACAAAGAGAGTTTTAGAGGGTTTTGAAAGGGAGAAGGCTAGAACAGGTCCTCCTGAGGGATTTCCTGGTTTTCCGGTAATTCCTGGTGAGCGTTATACAGATTCTGAATTCCAAAAACTAGAAATTAAGCATCTATGGCATAAATCTTGGGTGTATGCGTGTCACTCAGACCAGCTTCCAGAGAAAGGAAGTTATTTTGTTTGGGATAAACTAAAAGTTCCAATTGTTATAGTTAATTCAGGTGATGATAAAATAAAGGCATATTATAACACTTGCCGTCACAGGGGTGCTCCTGTCGTAAATGATAAAAGTGGAAAGGCAAGACTTTTAGTTTGTACATATCATGGCTGGAGTTACGATCTTGATGGTAATCTTATAAACTTAAGGGACCCTAGAGATTTTGTTGATTTAGATAAATCTTGCCAAAGTTTGATTGAGGTATCTTGTGATCGACTTGGTAACTGGATATTTATAAACTTAGATCCCGATGCTGAACCCTTAAAAGATTATTTGGGTATTCTCGGCGAGCACATGGAACAGTTTCAGCCAGATAAATTAAGGCATGTTCACTCTAAGTCCTATCCAGTTAACAGTAATGTAAAGGTGCTTTTAGACGCATTTCTTGAGGTTTATCATGTGCCTTCAATTCATAAAAAAACAGTAAGCCGTTTTATTGATATAGAGGGAACATATATAAATTTATGGCCTAATGGTCATTCCAGGATGGTGACCCCTCATCGAGATCCCGACTGGAGGGACCCTGGAGCAATAGGATTAAAAGAGATCGAGACAGTATCAGAAATACCAAAGCATCAAAATGCTTCTTATAGTTTTTTCCCTAATTTAGTTACTCCACCAGCAGCAACTGGTATACCATTTTTAACTTTTTGGCCTACATCTGATGATACCTGTGAAATTGATGTTCATTGGTTTTCGCCTGATTGGGGGGATGGAGATCTTCCAGAGGTATGGCACAAAAGGATTGAAAATTTTGAAAATATTTTGTTTGAAGATACTCAATTTGCGCCTGATATTCAGGCTAGCGTTGCAAGCCCTGGATTTAAAGGTGTATTGCTAAATTACCAAGAAAGAAGAATTTATCATTGGCATGAAGAACTTGATAAAAAAATTGGCCACAATAATATGGATCAAGATTACAGCATTCCAAAAGTCCTAAGCCCCTTCATAGAGAAATAATTATTATTATAAGGATTTAATTTTGACAGATTCAAAACAAAGGTTTGGCTTATCTTATGATGAGTTAGCTACAAGACAGACTGTTTACAGAGAAAACCTTCTTGATGATCATTCTGTTTTAATTACAGGCGCAGGAAGCGGTATGGGCAAAGCAATGGCATTCCTCTTTGCTCGCCTTGGTGCAAAAGTAACTATTTGTGGTCGTAAAGAAGAAAAATTAATTAAAGTTTATGATGAAATTTTAAATCGGTGTGGAAAAAAAATTTTTTGGGAAGTTTCAAATGTTCGTGACCCAGATAAAGTAGAAGAACTTTTGGACGGTATTATACAGCGCGATGGAAAGATAGATACTGTGATTAATAATGCTGGAGGACAATTTCCTCAAGATGCTATAGATTTTTCTCGAAAAGGATGGCTAGCGGTTGTTGATTTAAACTTAAATGGACCTTGGTGGGTTATGCAAGAAGCAGCAAAGCGTTGGAAAAAATCTGGTACACAAGGGAATATTATAAACTTAGTTGCTAATGTAGAAAGAGGTATGCCTCAAGCGGCACATACTTGCGCCGCAAGGGCTGGAACAATTTATTTATCCAAAACTTTAGCAACAGAATGGGCTCCTCATAAAATTAGAGTTAATTGTATTGCTCCAGGTACAATTGAAACTGAGGGATTTGAAGTTTATCCAGATAAAGCACTAGAGAGGTTTCATAAGGCAAATCCAATGCAAAAATTAGGTGATGTTTGGGATATAGCGGAAGCATCTGTTTATTTAGCTTCTGATACAGGAAGTTTTGTAACAGGAGAAATTTTAACAATTGATGGCGGAATGGCTCAATGGGGTGTTGTTTGGCCAGCAGGGATGCCTGATTATTTTAAAATGGATGGAGGGGATTAATTGAAAGCTGTCTACTATGAGAAATATGGAAGTCTTTCTGTTTTAAAGCATGGGGAGATTAATGATCCAAAAGAAGTTTTGGATAATGAAGTACTAATTAAGGTTAACTCTTTTTCTTTAAACCCCTTGGACTATAAACTGCGAAATGGAATGTTAAAATTAATTACTTTTCGTACTTTTCCTCGTACAACTGGATCAGATTTTAGCGGTGAGGTTATCACTATTGGAGGTAGTGTTAAGAACTTTAAGATAGGAGATAAAGTTTTTGGTTTTCTATCGCAGTTAACGAGTGGAACTTCGTCAGAATTTATTAAAGTTAATCAATCAATTCTTTCCAAAATTCCTTCAAATATCGATATCTCAGAATCAGCATCAGTTCCACTTGCGGCCTTAACTTCTTATCAAGCTTTAGCTCAATTAGCTAAAATCACAAAAGGTAACAAAGTATTAATAAATGGAGCATCAGGTGGTACTGGTATTTTTGCTGTACAAATTTCAAAATTATTTGATGCTGATGTTACATCTATTACTAGTCATCGAAATATTGAATGGATGAGAAATACTTTCTTAGTAGATAATGCTGTTGATTACACTCATGAAAATTTTTTAGACAATTTGAAAAAAAATGAATTTGATGTGATTTATGATTGTTATGGAAATTTATCATTCAACAAAATAAAGGGTTTATTAAAACCTAATGGAAAATTTATTACTACAGATCCTTTTAAGATTGAGAGTATAGTTGGAAGAATAGTTTCTTTGTTTTCCAAAAGAAAATTTTTATCAGTAGTTGTTAACTCAAATGGTAATGATTTAAATATTATTAAAAAATGGATCGAAGAGAAAAAAATTAAAATTTTTATTGATAAGATCTTTAATTTTAGCCAAACTCATGACGCTTATAAGTATATAGAGACACAAAGAGCAAAAGGTAAAATAATTGTTCGAGTTGATGTCTAATTAAAATAAGGGAGAGGGATGTGCAATTAAGTAAAGATAAATTATTAGACGCATATACAAGAATGAAGAAGATAAGAGTCTTTGAAGAAACTATGCGTGATGAGTTCGCCAAAGGAACCGTTCCCGCTTTTATCCATCTCTATATTGGTCAAGAAGCTATAGCAACAGGTGTATGTGTTGAGCTTACCGATCAAGACAGTATTTCTAGTACTCACAGAGGTCATGGTCACTGTATTGCTAAAAATTCAGATCTTGAGAAAATGACAATGGAAATCTTTTGTCGAGCAGAGGGTTTGTGTGAAGGCAAGGGCGGATCTATGCACATTGCAGATTTATCTGTTGGAATGTTGGGAGCAAATGCTATTGTTGGCGCTAATGCACCTATTGCTGTAGGAGCTGCTTTAAAACAAAGAGTTCTTGGAGAAAATTTAGTATCTGCTGCATTTATTGGCGATGGCGCTTCAAATCAAGGTGCTGTATTTGAGTCAATGAACCTTGCTAGCGTTTTAAAGCTTCCAGCTTTGTTTATTTTTGAAAACAATGGATATGCTGAATTTACAGGAATTGATTATCATTGTGGAGGAGGAGATATAGCTGGAAGGGCTGAAGGGTTTGGAATGCCTTCTTATAAAGTAGATGGCTCTGATTTTTTTGCAGTGCAAGAAGTTGCAGCTGAGGCTGCTGAGAGAGCGAGAAGAGGCGAGGGACCTAGCGCAATAGAATGTATAGCAAAAAGATGGTATGGACATTTTGAGGGAGATCCTCAACATTATCGAACTAAAGAAGAATTAGAAACTATAAGAAGAGACTTTGATCCATTAATTATTTTTCGTCAGAAAGTTGAAGATGCAGGTCTTATTGAGAACAATGATTTAAACCTGATCGATGATGAACTTTCCAATCAAGTTACAGAAGCCGTTGAAAAAGCAAAAAATAGTCCTCTTCCTAATGTTGAAGAATTAACGACCAACGTCTATGAAAAAGGGAGTTATTAATGAGAGTAAAAACATACAGAGAGGCTATTATCGAGGCTATGATGCTCGAGATGAGACGTGATGAAAAAGTATTTGTTATCGGAGAGGATATTTCTGGCGGCAGAGGCTGTGGTGATTTCGAGGGAGAGGCTGCTGGTGGTCCTATGGGATTGACACAAGGTTTATGGGATGAGTTTGGAGCAAAAAGAGTTATTGATACCCCTATTAGCGAAACAGCAATAATGGGTGCAGCAGCTGGAGCAGCCCTTTCTGGACTTAGACCAATAGCAGAATTAATGTTTTCAGATTTTTTCGGAGTTTGTTTTGATCAAATTTATAATCAAGCAGCAAAATTCCGATTTATGTATGGAGAGCAAGGTGCAACTCCTTTGGTTATAAGAACTATGATAGGAGCAGGAATCGGTTGTGGCCCTCAGCATTCTCAATCCCCGTATTCTATTTTTGCCAATATTCCTGGGTTAAAAGTTGTTACACCCTCAAACCCTTATGATGCAAAAGGGCTTTTAATTTCCTCAATACGAGATAACGATCCTGTAATGTTTTGTGAACATAAATCACTTCTTGGTATGGAGGGTAATGTTCCAGAGGATGCATATGAAGTTCCACTTGGTAAAGGTAAAATTATTAAAGAAGGTAATGATATAACCATTGTTGCGATTGGTCAGATGGTTGGAATCACTCAAGGTTGCGTTTCTAAATTTGAAGAAAAAGGGATTTCTGTTGAAATTATTGATCCTAGATCTTTATCCCCTTTTGATGAAGAGATTGTATACGATAGCGTTGAAAAAACTGGCCGCCTTTTAGTGATAGATGAATCAAACCCTGTTTGTTCTTTTGGATCTTGGATAGCTAGTATGGTAAGTGATGAAGTATTTTCATCTCTTAAAGCTCCTACAAGAGTTTTAACACCACCACATTGCCCAGTTCCTGCAGCACCTAATCTAGAGGCTGCCTATCTACCTGACTTAGATAGAATTGTTGAGGCAACTGATTATCTTACAAACTATAGCTAGTCGAGTAATTCAAAATTTAATAAAACGTTTCCAGGCATGTTACCACCATATTGGTAACCAGAGTTTATAAAAAGATTATTACCTGCTATTACAGGCCCTAGACCTTCAATAGTTCCACCATAAGCCTTAGTATCTGTATATTCTGAAAAATCAGCATTCGTATTAAATTCCCAAAGAAGGTTACCTGATGCATTATCTAAAATATACATCCATCCATCCATACCGGCTGCAATTATTATATCATTTGTAGAGCTTAGTGCTGCTGAAATACCTCTATCACAAGCACTACCAAATTCTTGACATCTGTCTTGAGGTTCAAATTTCCAGTTTAGTGATCCAGTTTTCGCATCAAGAGAGTAGACTCCAGGTGTAGCGGGGCCAGGAAATTTATTAATATAGTTTTTATCGGAAATTCCCGCAAAAATGCTTTTTCCATCCGTCGTCATACCCCAATGAACTCCTCCGGCAAATCCTCCTCTTCCTATTTTTTTAGACCATAAAAGCTTTCCATTTTGGTCTGGATCTAAAGCATAAACATGTCCTGATTTCCTGCCTCCAAAGAGTATGCTCTTGTCATCATCTAGGTCTATTAAGATGGTTGAGGCTCCAAAATCCCAATCTGGTCCATTTTCCTCAGGACAACCTGATCCAGATGAAATAAAGCAACCCATATTCCATGCATCACCAGTCTGTGCTTGAAAAGACCAAACAATCCCACCTTTAGTTTTATCAATTGCTAAAATTGAATCACTCGTATCTGCTGCTGGTGATGTATATGATTCACCAGTCCCTACATAAATAAGATTTCTCTTAATATCCACTGTTGGAGAATTCCATACAGGAACCCCGGAAGGTGCTAAAATTTTCTTACCGGATTCATTATATTTTCCAGTATGTTTGGGAGGTACTGGTATAGAATAGGTTCTCCATAACTCATCTCCATTTTCGGCACTTAAAGCCATTACACCACCCCTAAAAGAACAACACTCATAATCTGGGTTTGCTCCATCAGCCCACTCTCGAGATGAAAGTGGAACATAAATGACATTATCGTATACTCGAACTGATCCAGTCAGTATTACTCTTGGATGATATCTAAGAGATTTAGTCCAGAGATTTTCTCCAGTAATTGCATCATGCTTGTAAACGTTTCCTTCATAATCACCAGAGAAAACAAAATATTTTCCGTTTATTTTTTCTAATACTGGTGCAGATCTAATTTCGCCTTGGATTTTTGTTCTCCAACGAACACAACCATCATCTCTATCAAGAGCATAAAGGTGAGCATTTTGATCGCCGATAAAAATTACATTACCAGAAACTGATGGTTGAGACCTCGATCTTGTGGCACCGGGGAATGCAAAGACCCATTTTAACTTTAACTTATCTAAATTTTGACTATCTATATTAGAGCTAGTGTTTCTTGTATTTTCTCTATCATAACCCCACTGAGTATATGAATTATTGCTAAATTTTATAGGTGAATTTTTTTCGCAAAAGTTTGGTTCAGGTAAATTTGTTGTTATAGGGCTGCCACTAATATACTCTGCAAGCTTAACCTTCTCTTTATCTGTTAGGTGCGAAGCCTGAGATGACATTACACCATATAAGGTTTCTAAGATATAATCTGCTGACATAGCAGAGAATGTTGTAGCGTGTGGCGCTCTTGGTGTACCTCCACTATGACAACCCAAACAAGACTCATTAAAAATTTTTCCTGAAACTTTGTCCGATCCAGTAAACAAGCCTCCTTCATCCTCAACAGTTGAACTTGCATATATCGATGATGAATAGATTGCTATTAATAATAGTATTAATAAAATTTTTTGCATTTACCAGTTCCTTAAATAAATAACTATTTCTTAATTCCAGTATATAAAATATTTACGATATCAGAGGCTTCCTTACCAATATTTATTGACCGGTTAGTTAAAATTGTTCTTAGGCCTATATGTTCTAGTCCGCCATAGAATTGATCTCTAAAAATAGCAAAATTTAAATCATTTTGAACATCACCATTCTTTATTGAGTCTTTAATAATACTTTCGAGTATTCTTGAATATCTTTTATTAACCTTGTGAGCTTGAGAATTTACATATTGCTCCCAACGTAATTCTTTTATGAAAATTTTATGAATTTTTGGAGTTGCTTTCATTCCTTCAAGATATCTAATAGCTAAAAACAAAAGCCGAGAGTAGAAATCTGTTATTTCATGAATATCTTTTTCAACTTTTTCTATAAAAGGCTCAGACCATTCATTAACAATTTGATTAAGCAAATCATTTTTATCTTCAAAGTATTTATAAATAGTTGCCTCCGACACCCCTGCTTCTTTGGAAATTTTCATCATTGATAAACTTTTCGTCCCGTCTTCTTCAAGAATTTTTTTTGCTGCATTAATAATTTCTTTAGGACGAGAACTTTTGCGTCTCCTCCAGGCATTTTGATGACTTAATATATTTTCAACATTAGATTTTTCGGGCTCAGGTAATTTATTTTTTAATGATTTTTTCAAAAAACCTGCCCTCTTTAATTGATAATTTAATATTAATTATAGCGTCAAATATATATAATATTTTATATTATTAAAGGTAATTCGTAAAAGGCACTAAGAGTGATTAAGGAAAATAAAAAAACATGGGATGAATTAATCTTAAACCCTAAAGGACTTAAAAATGAGGTTTTTTCTGGCCTTAGTTTCCCTGGAGGGGTATTTTTTATTGATAGTGATACAAATGCATCAATTTATAAATCTACGGGAGTGCTTGTTGACAATAAAAACCTAAATAATTTTATAAAAGCTCATCCTATTTTTTTATTTACCTCAACATTGAGGGGTTCAGGTGCTTCTATTCAGGATATCTTTAATTTATTGAATTATGATGTAAACAATGGTCCGATGCTTGGCCAATGCAATATGTCGTTTAAATCACCATTGCAATTAGAAAAAGAATATAAGATTGATGGAAAGATTAATTCATTAAAACAAAAGATTAGTAAAAAACTAGGCAGGATTAAGATTTTAGATTTTACTTTATCTATGTTTGATAATCCTAATTCTCCAATAGCTAGTGTTAATTATATATGGATACTTCCGGAGAAAGAGACTTAATGTATAGCGAAGGATTAAATTTAAAGGATTGGGAGTTTTTAGTACCACAAGAAAGCATGGATATTTGGGCTATTATTCTTGATGATCCAAATCCCATTCACCTAGATGCTAATGCTGTTAAGCAAGTAGGCCTGGGTAATAAAACTATTAATCAAGGGCCTGCAAATATTGCTTATATATTAAATATGATTGAAGAAAATTTTCCTAACTCTCAAATTCTAAAAATGAATAATAAAATGACGAATTCAGTTCTTCAAGGTGACTTAGTAACTGTATCTGGAAAGATTATAGAAATTAAAGTTAGAGGTGATCAATTTATTGCTTCATGTTCAATACAATTAACTGCAGGCGAAGATAAAATTGCAGTATTATCGGAAATTGACGTATTGTTTAAGGAATCTCAATAAACCTTTCTAAGCTTTATCCACCAATCCTGAACTTCTGCTGCATGACTTATGCCATATTCTTTTGCTAAATCAGATGCATCTTCAGGTACTTTTTGCATTTCAGTAACGCCAACAGGTGCTGCATCATCAATTGGATCCAGCCATTCAAGATTAATATCCTCAATAACTCCGTCATATTGCGCACCGGCTGCTTCATGATACTCACTAATTTGATGTTTAAGTAAAAAATCTAAATAAGTGGGATAGACCAAAAGAGTATAGTAGGAACCTCTCTCTCTTCCTCTGTAGTATTCATAACGAATAATACAGTCTTCATTGGCATGCGATTGTTTATAAAGTTCTTTCGATAATTCTTCAAATTTTTGTTCTTGACCCTCTACTATTTTAATGTGGGCTAATAATGATGACATGCTATACTCCTTTTTTAAAATAATTATATTACTTAATTAATAGTTATCGTTCTTTTTATTTTTTTCTCAACTCAATCCACCAATTTTGGATAATAGCAGGATATGTTTTTATATACTCTTTTGCTAATTCAGGGACATTTTCTGGTAACTCTTGCATTTCAGTAATGCCAACGGGCGCAGCTTCCTCAATAGGATCTAGCCATTCAAGGTCTAGGCTTTCAATAACCCCTCCGAATTGCGCACCAGCGTCTTCATGGTGTTTGCTAATTTGATGTTTTAATAGAAAATCTAAATACGTTGGATAAACTAACAAAGTATAATAAGAATTTCTCTCTCTTCCTCTGTAATGCTCATAACGAATAATACAATCTTCATTAGCGTGCGATTGTTTATAGAGCTCCTTTTGAAGTTCCTCGAATTTTTCTTCTTGACCTTCTACGACTTTAACGTGCGCAAGTAGTGATGACATTATTACTCTCTTTTATTATCAAATTGTTTATTTATTTAGCTTCCTATATTTCTCACTATCAGTTCTAAGGTTGGAGCCAAGAAATAGCCCCCCCAAGTCACCTCTGATACCTTCTGATTTGGCAGAAAAATTAGTATCTAAAATATATAACCTTCTGCTAACCTTCCATCCTTCAGGTGTTTTTGAAAATTCGTCATGATATCTTCCACAATAAATATTCACATCTTGAATTCCAAACTCGGTTACTTCACCACCCGAGGTTAGACCATAACTTTCTACTTCCGCTTTATCACCATTTATCTCGATGGCTATATTACTGATTAAATGCCAACTATGACCACCTTTTTCAACTTCCATGACTGCTGGAATAAAACCTTTCGCATCTCCCGCATAAAATCCATAATCAATAAAGCCATCTTCTACAAAACAGCTTCTTAAAAGATCCTCATCCATCCAATCAAGAGCACGACAATATCTTGTTAAGCAATCATTGATACTTTGTATTGCTTCAATTTTTTCCAATCTTTCCTCAATATTACTCATAACTCCTCCATATTAATGACCATTGATAACTTACTCTACAAAGACAAAAAATATTGTCAATTGGTAAAGCTAGTACTAGGATATCTTGTTATTTTTTTTCTTACAGGGGTGAGTTTTGAGAAATTTATTAATTTTTTTATTGGTTTTTTTATTTTCTTCTTATGGTTACTCGGAGGTTGACGACTGGTCGTCATATGGAAAAGATTCTGGCGGTGGTCACTATTCAAAGGCTATAGAAATTACACCTGAAAATGTAAAAAAACTTAAAAAAGTTTGGACACATCGATCGGGCGATTACCATAAGGGTTTAAACTGGACTGAAGATGTCATACCAAATAGTAGTCAACAAACATCTTTTCAGGCTACCCCTCTTTTAGTAAATGAAACTTTATTTTATTGCACACCTTATAATAGAGTTTTTGCATTAGACTCTGCTACTGGAGAAGAGAAGTGGGTTTTTGATCCAAAAGTTGAAAAAGAAGGCAAGGCAATAATGCACTGCAGAGGTGTTGCTAGCTGGATTGATATTGAGAAAACAAAATCAGATAAATGTTATCATCGAATAATTACTGGAACAATTGATGCTGAGCTTTTTTCTATAGATGGAAAAACTGGAGAATTATGCCAGGACTTTGGAGAAAACGGGCGTATCGATTTGAGATCTGGTCTTGGCGATCATAATCCTGCCTTTTATTATAGTGTTTCGCCGCCCGCTATTATAGGTGACTTAGTAATAGTTGGAGGAGGTATTGCTGATAATGTAAGTACTTCTGTACCAGGAGGTGTAGTTCGCGCTTATGATATTAGAACAGGCGAATTGATTTGGTATTGGGATCCCATTCCTCCTGGCCAAGAGCCAATAATAGATGATTTAGGAAATCAATTATACCAAAGAGGGACAACAAATGTTTGGTCGATAATTTCAACTGATCCTGAGTTAAATCTTGTTTACCTCCCAACTGGAAATACTGCTGCCGATAATTATGGTGGCCATCGCAATGGGTCTGATTATTATTCTAGTTCAGTGGTTGCATTAAATGCATCAACAGGAGAGGTAGTTTGGCATTTTCAAACTGTTCATCATGATATTTGGGATTATGATGTACCATCACAACCAACTTTCTATGATATCAAGAAAGATGGAAAAATTATAAAAGCATTGGCCCAGACAACTAAAATGGGATTTGTTTTTTTACTAAATAGGGAAACAGGAGAACCTATTTTTCCAATTGAAGAAAGGGATGTTCCTCAAGGAGCTGTTGAGGGTGATTATGTTACAAAAACACAACCTTTTCCATCCAAACCCGCACCTCTTACTAAAACTTATTTAGATCCAGAAGATGTTTTTGGCTTTACTCCATGGGATAAAGGGTATTGTAAAAAAGCTGCTGAAGATTATAGAAATGAAGGTCTTTATACGCCTCCATCAATTGAAGGTAGCGTGCACTATCCAAGTGCAATTGGTGGAGCGAACTGGGGTGGTCCAGCAATTGATGCTTCCAGAAATATACTAATTGCAAATACGATGAACCTATCAAGTACAATCGTAATGGTTCCAAGAAGTGATTGTGATAAAGCGCTTAAAGATTTAGCAAGAGATAGTGTTCAATCAAGATTTTCAGCATTACAACAAAACGAAGGAACACCTTATTGCACAATTAGGGCTTTTGGTTTTATGTCACCGTTAGGTGTTCCATGTACAAAACCACCTTGGGGTAGTCTCACAGCCATTGATCTAGATACTGGAGATCATTTATGGCAAATTCCGCTTGGAACCTCAAAAGATTTAGCCCCTTTTCCATTTTGGTGGATAAAGGGAGCTCCTAATATAGGGGGACCTACAGTAACTGCCTCAGGTTTAACATTTATTGCGGCAACAAGTGACTATTATTTAAGAGCATTTAATACTTTAACTGGTGAAGAGTTAGCAAAGTTTAGATTACCTACTGGCGGCCATGCAACACCTATGACTTACAAAAATAGAAATGGTAAACAGTTTGTTGTTATAGCAGCTGGAGGCCATTGGGCTGTCGGATCACCTGCATCTGATCATTTGATTGCATATGCTCTTCCAGATGAGGAAATTGATTGAGATTTATCAAAAAAAAGGGGGAAAAATGAATAAAAGCATTACTGTTGAAAGAGTATCTGATTATGAAGTAAATACAGATGCAGGAGATATTATTAAAGATACCAACAAAATGAAATGGATTGAAGTTGGTGGTGGCAGTAGGTTTAAGGTCCTTAGGGCATGTAAGAAAACCGGTGATTGGGCTTTATATGTTCAAATGGATCCAGGAGCTAAATTTCAAGCTCATAGACATCAGGGCTGTGGAGAATTTTTTATTACTAAGGGTGAATTGCTTTATGATGTAGGAAGCGCACCTGCAGGTACTTATGGATATGAACCAGTATTTGCAGAACACTTTATTGCTGGAACAGAAGTATTAACCGAGATGTATTTTAGCGGAAGGGGATCAGTAACTTATTTTGACGAAGAGAAAAATATTGATTGGATTTTAGACTCAGAATGGCTTCATAAATTAAATCTTGGTGAAGTAGAGTTAGATGTAAGCCCTAAATCTTAAATGATCATTAATGCTTCTCTAAATATCATGATGGATAAGGCTATCCAACTTAATATGAAAAGAGAAAATCTAAACCATACAAGATTAATTGTTGCTTGAAGAATAGAGTGAATAATTCTAATCACTACATATGTCCAAGCACAATAAAGATGTATAGAATCCGTATGATTAAGTCCCCAGATTACAAATGAAATTGCGTAAAATACTGTTGGCTGTTCAAAAAGATGATTATAGTTATCTGCTACTCTTTCAACTTTGCTAGGGAAAATTCCTCCAATTGAAGCGGGGTGTGAGAATTTTTGAACATCAACTCCGTCTTCTTCAAGTTTTTTTGCTGCTGGGAGTCTGGTTGCATACATCCAAACCATCATAGCAAAAGATAATAAACACATTATGACAATTGGTTGCAATATTAAATCATTCATAGGTTTCTCCAATTTAAGAAATATTCTAATACATTATGATTAAATAAGAAGCTTGAAAATATAAATAATATGATTTTATCGATTTATTGACACTTATAAAAACTCAAGTAAAATTTTATTCTTATGGATAGGGGGGTATCTAATATGGCAATTAATGGTTTGCATCATGCAGCAATTTCAACACCTAATATTGATAGATTAATGAAGTGGTACAACGATAATTTCGGCTTTGAAGAGGTTTCAAGATCCGAATGGCCTTCAGGTTCTGATCAAATTGATGATGTCGTCGGTCTAAAAAGTAGTTCAGCAAAGCAGGGTTTTTTAAAATGCGGTAATATTATGATTGAATTTTTCGAGTATTCAAGTCCTGAACCTGAGTTAATGGATAAGAATCGTCCAGTTAATAATCATGGCCATACGCATGTTTGTGTTGATGTAACAAATATTGAAGAGGAATATGATAGATTAGTTAAAAATGGTGTTACATTTCATGCGCCACCTCAAGATTTTGGTGAGGTAAAGGCAACCTATGGTCGAGATATTGATGGTAATGTTTTTGAGTTACAAGAAATTATTGCAAAAGATCATCCAGCAAGAGTATTTTAAAATTTTTCATTAAGGCCGATTATGAATTCTAGTTTAATAACAAGTGAAGAGTTATTAAGTCTTCTTCAAGATATATATTTTAACAATATTGATTCTGCCAATGCTGAATCTGCGGTTGAAGCTATGCATGAATCTGTTGAATGGATCCATACCCAGGTTTGGGAGCATGATGGCCATGATGCTAGCACTGTTGACATATTGAATGGACGTCAGGCTGTTAAAGAATTTCTAGTTAGTCGAGTAAAAGAGATGCAAGTCGAAGGTATCATTCATAAAGTTCATAAAGTATTGACTGACGGTATTTCTGGAGCTTTTCAAGCAAGCGTTATAGGTGTTGATGGAAGTCAAAAATCATTTTCTGGTTGGGTTGAGATAAAAGATAAAAAAATAATTTCTTACCGAGTAATGCCTCTATAAAGTTATTTATTTACCAAAAACTTTTTCTCCCAAGTCTAAATCTTTTAATTTAAATTTTTGAACTTTTGTTGAAGACATAGGCCAATCATTTATAAAGACAATATACCTAGGAATTTTAAAATTTGAAATTTGTCCTTTTGAAAACTCAATAAGATCTTCTTTTGATACTTTTGATCCAGGTTTTCTCTCAACAAATAGAGCAGGAACTTCACCGAGATGGTCATCATCTACTCCAACCACTTGACTGATTAAAACTTCTTTGTGGCTATCAAAATATGCTTCAATTTCCAATGCTGCAACATTTTCTCCGCCAACTTTCAGCATATCTTTTAATCTTCCATGAAAACGAATATGCCCTTCTTCACTTAGAGACCCAATATCTCCACTTGAAAACCAACCATCTGATGATAACGCATTTTTTGTTGCTTTTTCATCGTTCAAGTAACCTGAAAATACATGTTTACCTCTAATCTCAATAAGACCTTTTTCATTAGGACCAAGAACGTCATTTGTTTCAGGGTCTAATATTCTTATTTCTGCTCCTGGCCATGGCTTACCACATGTCGAGATTCTATCCTCTAGAGAATCTTTAGGTGAGCCAAATGATGTAACGCCTCCCACCTCTGTTAATCCATAAGCAGAAACCAAGCTAGCCTGTGGAACTTTATTCTGAAAAGATCTTAATGTTTCTATTGGAGCTACGTTATTTATTAATCTTAAGCTTTTGAGGTTTTCAGGTAAGAAATCTTGATGGTTAATAAGTGAAACCATTACAGCAGGAAAAGCAGGAAAAGCAATTGAAACATCTTTTTCAATAAGTGTCTTTATTGATGACTCAGGGTCAAAATGGATAGTTGAGATAAAAGTTGATTTTGAGATTGTACAAGCCATAAAGGGTAGTATTGATGACATATGAAACATAGGAAGAGGATCCCAAAAAACGTCTTTTTCAATCATATCCCATCTATCGACCATTGAGTTTGCAACATAAATTAAACTTGCGTGACTTAAAGGGCATCCTTTAGGGTTTGCAGTCGTTCCAGATGTATACATAATAAATGCTGGATCATCATCCTCACCTATCGGGCCATGATCAATTTCATTATTTACTTCTATTTCTTCGAAATCTTGAAAACCTTTAAATCTTGCATCTTTAGATCCTCCTATAATATATACATCTGACAGATTTTGAGGTTTTCCTTCAGGCGAGTCATAAACAGAACTTATTAAATTAGAGAAGTTAGTTACTTCATCTGAATCTGAGCTAGTAAATAATACTTTGCAACCACTATCATGCATCACATAATGAAGTTCTTTTGCTTTGTAACGTGCATTAATATTAACAGGAACAATTCCAGCATACATAGCGGCATACATAAGAGTTAAATACTCAATTGAATTGAATAACAATATTCCTATTCTATCTCCTTTTTCAAGGCCAAGTACTTTGAATTTTTTAGAATATGAAATTATAAGATTTGAAAATTCTTGGAAATTTAATGTTTTATCATCCACTATTAAGCAATCTTTTTCAGAAAACTTACTTTCAAATATAGTTGATAGATGACCTAGATTTTTAGCGTCTTTTAAGTTCATAAACTCCCCCTGAAATTATCTATGTTAAGCCATCATTTTCTTGGAATAATAATACTATTATGAGATAATTCTAGATGGTATAAAGCTAAAAAGAAATAAAAAAAATTAAATTTAAGGAAGTAAATTATGATAAATATTGGTCTTACAACCGCAAAACAGGCAGAGCTTCGTCCAAACTCTTGGGCGGTATATGATCAGACTTCTGGGAAAAGAATAACATTTTTTGAGTTGGACGAATTAGTTAAAAAAACTGCTAATGGTCTTATGAGCTTGGGCTTAAAGAAGGGGGATAGGGTCTCCATTTTATCACAAAATTCGATTGAATTTTTATCTCTCTTTTTTGCATGTGGGAGAGTTGGTTTAGTTGCTCATGCGTTAAATTGGCGATTGGGTGTAGAGGAATTATCACATATAATAAAAAATGGTGAGCCAAGCGTCATGATAACTCAAGGTAAGTTTCAAAGTGTAGCTAAAGATTTACAAAATAAGATAGATTTTATTGATCATTGGTTAGAGTATGATGTCGATAGCGATCATACGTTTGATTTATTATTAGATCAGTCACCATCAACTGAACCAATAATAGCTAAAGAAATTGGTGATGAAGATCCTTTTTTTATTCTGTATACGGGTGGAACAACTGGTGTGTCAAAGGGCGCCTTACACACTCATAAGTCTGCATACTTTGGTATGTTAAACCAAACCGTAGCTGAACGAATAGTACCTTCAGATGTTTATATGTTAACTGGCCAAATGTTCCACATTCCTGTTTTATTGGCTATGAATTATACTTCGCACGGTTGTCCTATCGTTCTAATGAATTTCGATGCTGAACTTGCTCTTAATCTTATCCAAGAGGAAAAGGTCTCGGGGTTTCTTGGAATTACAACGATGTTAAATTGGATGTTAGCAGTTGAAGGTTTTGATAATTATGATTTATCAAGCTTAAGGTGCGTTCAATATGGCGGAGGCCCAATGCCCACTCGTGTAATTGAAGAGGTGCTTAAAAAGCTCCCTGGTGGAATTATTCAAGGTTATGGGCAAACAGAAGGGACTACTATGACATTCTTGTCTCAAGAAGATCATGTTAATGCGTTAAACGGTATTCACCCTGAAAGACTTAAATCATGTGGTAGAGCAGGATATGTTACCTCTGTGCTTGTGGTAGGACCTGACGGCAAGCCTGTACCAAATGACAATAAAACACCTGGTGAAATAATAATAAAGTCTGATGCAAATATGTCTGGATATTATCGTCAACAAGACCTTACTGACAAATGTATTAAAGATGGCTGGATGTGGACAGGTGATATTGCGACTTGGGATGAAGAGCAATATATTTTCATTAAAGATAGGGCAAAAGATATGATTATATCTGGTGGTGAAAATATTTATTCTGTTCAAGTTGAAGAAGCAGTTTCACAACATGAGGCAGTTTTGGAAACTGCAGTATTTGGTATTCCTGACGATGAGTGGGGCGAGTCAGTTATGGCGTATGTTGTTTTAAAGCCAGGTATGAATGCCACGGAAAAAGAAATTATTGATATAGCAAAAGAAAATCTTGCTTCTTACCAGAAACCTAAGTCTGTGAAATTTATTGATGCACTTCCAAAGGCACCAACAGGAAAAATTCTTAAAAGAGAATTAAGAGATCCTTACTGGGAAGACAACGACAGTAAAATATAAAATATAATTAGATTATATACCTTCAGAAGTTTTAACAACTTCTGACAACGTTTGTAAGAAACGTGCTCCAACAGCACCATCAATAGCTCTGTGATCACATGACATAGTTACAGAAATTATATTACTAAACACGGCATTTCCATCGTCTTCACTTACCTTAGTTTGTAAACCACCAACAGCAAGAATTGCGCATTGAGGAGGATTAATTACAGCTGTAAAATCTTTAATTCCTAACATACCTAAATTTGATATTGAGAAAGTTCCACCTTGGTAATCTGCCGGCATAAGTTTGTTGTTGTGAGCGAGTTCAGACAATCTTTTCATTTCTGAAGAGATTTCTTGAACAGAAATATTTCCGGCATTTTTAATAATAGGTGTAATTAAACCAGACTCAGTAGCTACTGCCACAGAGATATCTGCATTTTCAAACTGAAGGATGGCATTATCAGACCAATTGATATTTATTTCTGGATGTTTCTTAAGAGCTGTTGCAACGCATTTTATAATTAAATCATTCACTGAGATTTTATCTGAAGCATCTTCATTTAGTGTTGCTCTTTTTTCCATCAGGCTATCAACCTCTAAATCTACATTTAGATAAAAATGTGGAGCTGTATTTTTTGAGTTTACTAATCTTTCAGCAATTACTTTTCGCATTGAAGTATGTTCAATTGATTTTGAAGGATTATCAGATGAAGGTGATTGAGAAGATTCTTCACCTTTATATGCAGCAAGTTTTGCAGGGTCTGCAACTTGTTCAACATCTTGGACAGAAATACGACCTCTTCTACCTGAGGGAGTAATGGTTGAAACATCAACACCTAGCTCAAGAGCAATTTCCCAGGCTTTTGGAGAAATATTAACATTCTCTGGAGGTGCTGAAGGTAATTCAGAGCTTGCTGAAGGTTGAGTATCGTTGGAAACCTCTGGCGAGGGAGCGGATGACTCAGATGAGCTGGCGCTCGCAGGTTTAAAGGAAGTATCAGGAGCAACATATGAGTTAACAAAGGTATCTATTTCTTCGTCACTAATATCGTCAGGGGCAAAAATACCTAATAAAGCCCCAACTGGATATGTACCATCGGATTGAACAACTTTTTTTCTTAACTTGCTATCGATCTCTGCTTCAACCTCATTAGAAATTTTATCAGTTTCTATAACAACAAGAGGATCACCTTTTGAAAAACTTGTACCTTCTTCAACTAACCATTCTGTAAGTTTACCTTCATCCATCTCGATGCCCCACTTAGGCATGATAAGAGGTTCAATTTTATCGCTCATTTTGTTATTTCCTAACTATATTTTACTGTTTGCTCAATCACTGTTTTAATTTTAACAGGAGATGGTAAGAATGCGGTTTCTAATTCTTTAGCAAATGGAACTGGAGAATGAGGTCCAGTAACAGTTTTAATAGGTGCTTTTAAAGATGAAAAAACTTCACTTGCAGCTAAAGCGGCTACATCAGCGGCAAAAGAGCAGCGAGGAGGGGTTTCATCAACAACAATAAGTCTTCCAGTTTTTTCAACACTATCTAAAATTGCATCTTCATCTAGAGGACTTGTTGTTCTTGGATCAAGAATATCACAACTAATTCCATCAGCAGCAAGAGAATTTGCAGCATCTTCACAGAATGATACCATTCTACCAGTTGCAACAAGAGTACAGTCTGTGCCTTCAGAAACCATTCTTGCCTTTCCAAAAGGAACTAAATAATCACCTTCTGGAACTTCACCTTGAAGGCCGTATAATGCTTTATGTTCAAAGAAAATAGTTGGGTCATCATCTCTAATTGCTGTAGTTAATAAACCCTTAGCATCAGCTGCAGTCGATGGCATAGCTACCTTAAGCCCAGGAATTGCAGTTACCATTGGGTGAGGTGATTGACTATGCTGAGATGCAGCCTGCATACCTGCGCCATATGAGGTTCTTAAAACCATTGGACACGTTGCTTTACCGCCAAACATATATCTGAATTTTGCTGCTTGATTCATTAATTGATCCATACATAGACCTATAAAATCAGCAAACATAATTTCTGCTACAGGTCTTTTACCTGCTAATGCAGCCCCAGCTGCTGTACCAGCAATACCAGCTTCTGAAATAGGCATATCTATTACTCTTCCAGCGCCGAACTTACCATACAATCCTCCGGTTACACCAAAGACACCACCAATAGCTTCAGGTCCGCCTGGACTACCAGTTCCACCAACAACATCTTCACCCATAACAATAACATTTTCGTCATTAGCCATTTCTTGGTGAAGCGTTTCTGTAAGAGCTTCTCTATAACTCATTTTAGCCATTATTAATTCTCCTTAATATGAGACGTAAACGTCTGTTGTTACTTCTTCAGGTGACGGAACAGGTGCTGCTGCAGCTTCTTCAGCTGATTGTTCAATTAATTCGCCAACTTCATTATCAATTCTATCTAAATCTTCATCACTAAGAAGTCCTGCTTCTGTTACTTTTGAACGGAAAATTTTAATACAGTCATTATTTTCTCTATCGTTTTTAACTTCATCAGGTCCTCTATAATTTTGAGGGTCACCCTCAAAGTGACCATAGAATCTAGTTGTTTCAAATTCAACTGCACATGGACCCTTACCTTCTCTTGCAAGAGCAATTAATTCTTTCATCACTTCATGTACTTCAAAGAAATCAAAACCATTAGCTTTAACAGTATGAATTCCAAAACCTTCTACCCGACTAGCAATACTTTCTGAGGCAATAACATAAGATGAACCTGTATGCTCTGAATATCGATTGTTTTCATATACATATATGCTAGGTAAATTAAGGATAGCTGCAATATTCATTGATTCAAAAACAGGACCCTGATTACATGAACCATCTCCACCAAAAGATAGGGCAACGCCACCTTGTGCATCTAGCTTTGCTGCTAGGGCAGCACCTGTTGCAAGAGGAGGTCCGCCACCAACAATACCATTAGCGCCGAGCATACCTACATCCATATCCGCAACGTGCATTGAACCGCCTTTCCCTTTACATAGGCCATCCGCACGACCATATAATTCTTTCATCATACCTTTTACATCACAACCTTTTGCTATGCAGTGTCCATGCCCTCTATGGGTTGATGTTATATAATCTGTATCTCTTAGGTTTTCACAAACACCTACAGCTATAGCTTCTTGACCACCATAAAGATGAGTAAATCCACCAATAGTTCCTTTGGCTATTTCTCTATGCAGATGATCTTCAAAATCTCTGATAGTTTTCATTTGGCGATAGGCTTGTTCGAGTTCTTCTCTTGCTAGTTGCATTTCTAGTCCCCTTCTTTAAATCGTATAATTGAGATTATGGATTAAAATGTTTTTTTTTCTTAATTTCAATTAAAAATTAAAAATTTTATCATAATTAAATTTAACTTATTAAAATCATAACATACTAAGTCATTTTTTTAAATCAGCAGTTTCATTTATTACCCATTCTGCTGATCTCTTTATAAGGTTTCTTACATTTTCGTTCTCATAAGACTTAACTCCATCACCAAATTGTAAATAAGTAATGGCACTTTTTTTATAATTTTTTGTCCACCCAACGAGATTACTTCCATCTTCGTGATCCCAATTTTCATTAGAATTTAAATTCCCAGCTAAAGCATTTGATGCCGAATAAAAGTTATTTTTTTCAAATGTGTAGTTGCTTCTTAAAATTGGATTAATTGAATCCTCAAAAACATGTGCAAGATACAGCTCATCTTCAACTTCAAATTCCTTTAATCCATTGGTAATTGGGTGCTCTCCAGTAGGTGAAACTTTATAATCAACAAAATGACGATAGCCTGAGTCAGGAGATTTAATGCCTCTAACCTTTCCAGGCTTATATAAAAATTTTCCTCCAATTATTTCACTATATTCTTCCCACAAAGGCCAACCTGCAATTGAGTGATGTAAAAAAACACATCCAATACCTCGAGTCAGAATATCGATAAAGTTTTTTTTAAAATTTTCAGAAGGATTAACAAAAAAAGATTCTTCATCAGAACTTGATTCAAAGTTTAATCCAGGCATGTCATAAAAAAGAATAGCGCTGTATTTTTGTATATTATCGATTTTAAAAAAGTCTTGAGCCGCAGGATGTTCAATATGACTCCATTGAAAACCAAGTGAATCAATCATCTCAAAAAAAGGATCTCTCTCAAAAGGATGTCCGCGGGTTACAACTAAAAGGTTGTGTTCACTATTTTTTATAAAAGTTTGATTTCCAAACTTTCTTCCTTTTTCCAGCTCTTCGTCAATATCTAATGATTTGGACATATCATAACCTTGCATTGATCCTTAGAGGTTTTTAGAGTTTCAAAGGTAGTTGCTAAACTGTCAAAGCCTATGTGCTGACTTATCATTTGTCCGGGGTTGATTCTTCCCTGTTCCATCATATCAATTGTAAACTGGAAATCGTCTTTCATATAGGCGATGGCAAATTTTATGGTTAATTCTTTTATTATTCCTAGAAAAGGCATAAATGTATCAGGTTTATCGCAAACACCTATTACGACTATCTCTGAAAATGGGGCAGCTATTTCTAAACAATTTTGTATTACAGTTGGAATTCCAGCGCATTCAAAAATTATATCAGGCGATCCACCTGTTTCTTTTTGATATATGTTTGCCAGTTCCTCAGATGGAGTTTTACCATCAATAACTAATGTGGCTCCCATTTTTTCAGCCATTACTTTTCTTTCTTCTGAAATTTCGGCAACTACAATATGTCTAGCACCAAAAAACCTTAGCCATTGAATTGTGGCTAACCCAATTGGTCCGGCACCAATCACTAAAGCGCGATGTCCTTGTTTGAACTTAGAAACTCTAACACCATGTAAGCCAACAGCTAATGGCTCTACTAATGTTGCAAAATCCCAACTCACACCATTTGGAATTTTAATACTTTCAGGTAATCCAATTCTTACATATTCCGCATAGCCACCTTGAACTTCCGGACTCATTCCAGTTGATTGCATATTTGTTGAGCAAAAAAACGGATTACCGTTCATGCAGGCCTGACATGTTCCACAAGAAATAAAGGGAAGTGAAACTGCTGGATCTCCAATCTTAAAAGAAGTTTTAAGATTTTTTCCTATCTCCACTATTTCTCCACTAAACTCATGACCAAATATGGTACCAGTTTCTGGTTCCATAGAACCACCATCACTTGCATGAAGATCTGTTCCACAAATACCACATTGTTCAACCTTTAATATCATTTCATTTTCACCACACTTAGGGTCATCAATATTTTCTATGGATAAAGGTTTTCCTGGTGCTTTGAATACTGCAGCTTTCATAATTTTCTCCTAAATGGTGATTTTCTTAAAATTGATTTTTTTAAGTTTTACTATTCTGTTAAATTGAAGATTAAAGTCTGACTTCTCCAAGATTCATTACTGCTGTTTTTTTGTCCCAATTTTTTGATGCCTCAAGCATGATGTCAAAAAATCCAAGACCAGCTTCTGAAAGTTGAGCTATTTCAAGAATAGGACCTTCTCTATCTTTAGTATCTAGGTATGCAAATTTTCCATCATCCTGAGTTTTACCACCTTGCAGATTCTTATAACCTTGAGATTCTAATATTCTTACATCATTATCAAAGTCATCAGTCAGCGTACATAAGTGATGAAGTGGTCCTTTTTCATTATTAACATATTCATTATATATTGATGGAGTATCGCAATGTTGATTAACTAATTCAATTTGCATACTACCAGTGTACGCAATAGCAACAGAAAAATCTAAGTTTGTTGGCTTATTCATATAATATACATCTTTTACATTAAGGTGTTCTAATTTAAAAAATGGTCCAATATTCATTTTTTTTGTCCAAAATTCTATTGGTGCATCAAAATCGTCCACAACAAATGCCATCTGCATCATAGGCCCAAATTTTTTTTCCATATAATCCTCCTGATTTTATTAATTATGATTTAGGTAATTTTTTTTATTACAAAGCATAGATCAAAGTATAATTTCAGCCTCTAGCAAAGTTATTTTTTTGTCCAATAATCAATTGCATCATCTAAGTCCTCTACAACAAAACCCATTTGCATTATTGGTCTAGATTTCTTTTCCATTACACCCACCCTAAGCTCTATTCAAGACTTCTATTATTAAATGGTTAAGGTGGAATATTAAGTAGC
>ERZ802822.53-NODE-53-length-82596-cov-14.419903_pt1 | contig 82596 bp, 78 predicted proteins | sample MGYA00345649_ERZ802822 | MGnify/ENA primary metagenome ERZ802822 (study PRJEB30503, sample SAMEA104212359) | marine metagenome | biome: Westerlies Biome; feature: [SRF] surface water layer (ENVO:00010504) within the epipelagic zone...; material: water... | reverse complement strand
CCAATATCACTTTCTGTTATTTCCTCTATCGTTACCACTTTGTTGATAAGTTATATTTTTGACACAAGCAATCTTGCAATATTAATATCATTATTTGCAGGATTCATAGTAGTTTATAGATATGTAATTGAAATAATGAATTCTCTTGTCATGAAAAAATATCTTAATCCATTTAGTGCGATAGCTCACTTTGCTTTAGGCTTGCTCATAATATCTATTTCATTCAACAGCTTGCTGAGCTCTGAGAGAGCATTAAATATTAAAATTAATGAGTTTGAGGAATATAAGGACCTAAAAATTTTCTTTAAAGATATCAAGGTTTTAAAAAACTCCAATCATGACTCTATTGAAGCAACATTTGTTTTGGAAAATCAAAAAGGTAGGACTTTTGATCTGAGCCCTGAAAAAAGAAGATACTTTACAAGAGGTCAAATAACTACTGAAACAGCAATTTTTATAATGCCACTAAAAGATATATATATGACTATTGGCGATCAATTGGATGACGGGAGTTGGATTGTAAACATACAAATCAATTATTTAATTAGATGGATCTGGTTTTCAGCTGGTTTGATGGCATTTGCTGGTATGGTTTTAATGTTTTCTAAAAGAAATATTTAAGTTATGAAAATAGTTTTTAAATTTACTGTTTTAATTTTACCACTTTCGTTAATATTCACTTTTTATTTTCTTCTTACAAATAATGAATCTTATCCAGGAGCTGACTATGATGTTTTTGATATACCAAAATTTGAATTAGGAAATCTTAATAATGACAAAACACTTAATGAGAGTTCTTTAGATAAAGACTTTATTTTAAATGTATGGGCAAGTTGGTGTATTACGTGCAGGGTAGAACACCCTTATTTAATGAGTCTCAGTAAAAAAGGAATACCTGTAGTTGGACTAAACTATAAAGATGAGAAGGAGGATGGCCTTGAATGGATTGAAAGATATGGAAATCCTTACAAAACAATTCTATATGACTACAAAGGGGTTTTGGCTATGGACCTTGGAGTAACAGGAGCTCCAGAAACTTTTTTAATTATTGATGGAAAAATTGTTGTTCGTTATCAAGGCGAGGTTAATGAACTCATTTGGAATGACGTTTTCTTACCTGTAATTGAAAGTAAGGATATCTTTTAGGATGAAATACTTAAGATTTTTTATATTATTCTTGTGTATGAATCTTTGCGCCGACACTTTATATAATTTTGAAAATGAAAAGGATGAAGCTAGATTCAATAACCTCATAAAGGATATAAGATGCCCTAAATGTATATCAGGTTCGCTATCAAGTTCAAATGCTCCGATATCTGAAGACTTAAAATTAAAAATTGTTGAAATGATCAAAGAAGATAAAACAGACGAAGAAATAAAAAAATACGTATCAATAAGATTTGGAAAAGAATCACTTTATGAGCCTGAGCTCAATAAGCAGACATACTTTCTATGGTATTCACCATTTATTTTATTATTTTTTGCACTATCATTTTTTATTCTAAGAAATAAGTAAAAGATGGTTATTTTTTACCTTTTAACAATATTTGCGGCCCTGCCAATAATTGCATATGTTTTAGCACAAAAAACGAGTCATAAAGGATTAATATTTGGTTCTACAATCATTATTCTGACTATTTGTTTGGTAGTTTTCATAAGCAAGTTTGCTTTTATAGGGTCTGTACAAAAACAAATATTAAATAACAAGATATTTGATCAAATTTATATAGATGAAAGAATATCTCCTGAATATCTTAACGAAATAAACTCTATTTTAAGCGAGCAGGAGTTAAAAAATTGGTTGATCAACTTATCAGGTAAATCGATTGATCTAAATAAGCTTAATTCTGCTGAAAGTTTAATAACTTTTTCCGAGAGATTTTTTAATTCCAATGAAGAAAAACTTATCTTCTATGGAATGTACACAACACTCAGAGATGCAAAATTTCCTGAATTTAAAGACTCACGTCTTGTTATAGATTCTAATTCATCGACACCCTGTTTGATTGAGAGTGGAATTATAAATTTATTCATAATGAATGGACCAGAAATTCCATTAGCAAAAAAAGATTTTATAGATTTTACAGATATTCAAGTTACAAATTTAGATAGTGTTATACCCGGATTTGACCTTGCTTCAGCTCATCTAAATCAGGAAACAATAGAATTTGGTATTGATATAATATGTAGTAATAGTAATGAAACTTACTATTTAAAAAATCTTATAGTTCTTGATAAAAATAAGAGCTTTAATACTTATAAAATTGATTTAAATGAATGGTTAAAAAAATCACAAGAGTTATAATATATACCAAGAAATTTAACTCTTGAGATGCAGCTAAAACATATAAAACTATCAGGTTTTAAAAGCTTCGTTGATCCAACGAAGATATCATTCCCAACAAATATGGTTGGTGTTGTAGGTCCCAATGGCTGCGGAAAATCTAATGTAATCGATGCAGTTAGATGGGTACTGGGAGAATTATCAGCTAAGAATCTTAGAGGCGAGTCGATGGTTGATGTAATTTTTAATGGCTCTGAAAAAAGAAAGGCATCTGGTCAGTGCAGCATAGAACTTTTATTTGATAATTCAACTGCAAAAATTGGTGGTGAATACGCCTCCTTTAATGAAGTATCTATAAAAAGAGTTATGACAAGAGACGCTCAATCAGATTACTTTATTAATAATACAAAATGTCGTAGAAAAGATGTTCAAGATATATTTCTTGGAACAGGACTTGGACCAAGTTCATATGCAATTATCGAACAAGGAATGGTAAGTAAACTTGTAAGTGCAAAACCTGATGAACTTAGAACTCATTTAGAAGAAGCCGCTGGAGTTTCTAAATATAGAGAAAGAAGAAGAGAGACTGAATCTAGAATAAAAAGAACAAAAGAAAACCTATCAAGAGTTAAAGACATAAGAGATGAAATAGCAAGATTAATAAAGCGTCTTGAAAATCAGGCGAAAGCTGCAGATAAATATAATTTGCTTAAGCAAAAAAAATCAAATCTTGAACTAGATAAAGCGATAATATTTTCAATTGAAGCAAAAAATAATAGAGATGATCTTCAAAAAAAATTAGATGCTTTAAACAGAGATCTTAAAATTAAAAATGCAGAATCTGAAACAATTCAGTCTCAAATAGACCAGTTTAGAACTCAAAATGAATCTGTATTAAATGAATATGAAGTTGCTCAAAAGAATTTTTATTCAATAGGTGCTGAAATTGCAAAGAGAGAAGCTAATTTACAAAATATTAATAGAAGTGAATCAGAGACTAAAGAAAGTCTTCAAAAGGCTATCCAAAATCTTGAAAAGGCAAAAGAAACAGAGAAAAATTTCGATGAATTAAGTCCAAGCGAAAAAGCTATGCATATCTTAGATAGCATTATTAGTACGATTGAAAAATTTCAAATAAAGAACGATAACATTGGGGAAAAAGCAATTGAACTCAAAGGTTTGCTGACAGACATATTAAATATTGCCACCGCTCAATCAAAATCACTTACAGATGAATATCTTTCAAGGCAAAGTGATCTCGAGGGCCAGATATCTGAGGCTGAAAAACTTAAACTATCAATAGAAAATGAAATGAAGGAATTTGTTGGCAAAAGTTCAGAGGCTGAATCAATTTTAATATCTTTAAGACAAAAACAATCGAAGTTTAATGACGAGTTAAGAGAGCTTGAAAATAATAAGTCTATATCTGACTTAGACTCTAGATCAATTTCAGAAAATATTACAAATATACGAATTGAACTTAAAACGTATGAAATTAACTTAGATAATTCAAATAAAAAAATTAAGGAAGCTGGTATAGATATTGATTCAATTGAATTCTCTGAATATAAAGGAATCACCTTAGATGATTTAGATAATAAGTTAACTGATATAGAAACAAAAATAATAAGATTGGGAGCAATAAATCTTGCAGCACCTGAGGAAATAGAAGAAGAATCTAAAAGGAAAGAAGATTTAGATAATCAATATAATGATCTTACCGAAGCATTAGATAAGCTTACAGGAGCAATTAAAAAAATAGACCAAGAGACCAAAACAATTTTTAAAGATAGTTTTGATTCTGTAAACGTAAAGTTGAAAGAAATGTTTCCTAAGCTTTTTGGTGGTGGGGTTGCTGAATTAACTTTAACAGATGATGATGCATTAAATGCAGGTGTTATTTTAATGGCTAGGCCACCAGGTAAAAAGAACTCATCCATATCTCAATTATCTGGCGGTGAAAAAGCTTTAACTGCTTTAGCTTTGGTATTTGCAATATTTGATCTAAACCCCGCACCATTTTGTCTTCTTGATGAGGTTGACGCTCCTCTGGATGATCTTAATACATTAAGATTTATAGATATGGTTGAAGAGATGTCTAAATCAGTTCAATTTATCTTCATTACCCATAATAAAGTGTCAATGGAAAGAAGCGATCATCTAATGGGTGTTACCATGCAGGAAGCAGGTGTTTCAAGAATGGTTTCTGTAGATGTGAATCAAGCTCTTGAGCTTGCAGAATCATAGATGAGCACAAATTCAGAAATTTATCTTATTGGATTTGCTATAGTAATATTTCTCAGCATTGTCTTTTTATTTATAAGAAAAATATCGAATGCTGGAAAATTAAAAGTAAAGATTGAATCCTTGCCTGAATCATTTGATGAAGAAATGAGCAATAAAAATCAACAATCATTTGAATTTGAGGCAAATGAAGATAAAGATCAAGAGCTAGTAATACTTAACTTGATTTCAGTTGATAGATCTTTATTTGATATAGATCAACTTTTTGGATTTCTTTCAAATTATGGAGGAAAAATTACAAATAAGTTTTTTTTATTTTGTGACGAAAATAGTAAAGAAAAATTCAGAGTAATAAATGCGCTTAATCCAGGAACTTTCGATGAGGACACAAAGACTTTTGCTATTGCAATTGTTTCAGACATTAATAGTGTTGAAGACCCGCTAAATACTGTAAAAAAAATGATTGAGTTTTCAGTTAGTTTTGCAGAAAAGTTTCATGCAACCTTGTGCGATCAAGAAAGAACACCAATCACAAAACAAATGATTCTTCACATCGAAACAAAAGCACAAGACGTAGCAAGAATTAAGCAACTTAAAAATAGTTAATATAAATGAGAAAAATTATTTAAATGTCAAAACCTTGGAAAATAATTCAAGAATTAGAAACTGATAATAGTCGTCTTTTTAAAGAAAGTGTTGTCGAAAAAAACCTAAATGATAAAACTTTTCAAGAAGGTTTGGCTATGTGCCTAGACCCGCTAGTTACTTTTGGTGTCAAACAAGTGCCTGAATCTGATGCTGATGGTGAAGGGTTAAAGTGGGATCATTTTAGAGCGGCAGCAAAATTATTAATTGAAAGAGAAAAGACTGGCCACGCTGCACGAGATTTAATTATTGATTTAGTTAGTTCTTCTAAAAAAGATCAATGGAATGACTGGTATAGAAGAATATTAATTAAAGATCTTCGTTGTGGCGTGAGTGAAAAGACTGTTAACAATGTAGCAAAAAAAATGAATTTGAAGTACCGTGTTCCAGTTTTTTCTTGCATGTTAGCTCACGATGGAGCAAAGCATCCTAAAAAAATTAAAGGCGACTGTTTAGTTGAGTACAAGTATGATGGAGTGAGAGTAATAGCAATTGTCATGAAAGGGAAAGCTACTTTGTATAGTAGAAATGGCAAAATATTTAATAATTTTCCACATATTGAAAATGCTTTAAGCAAACCAGAATACAATAATATAGTATTTGATGGCGAGGTGATGAGTGATGACTTTCAAGCATTAATGAAACAGGTATATAGAAAGTCTGGTGCTCAAACAGACGATGCATATCTTGCCTTGTTCGACATGCTCCCATTAAATGAATTCAATAAAGGCAAAAGCAATTTAAATTCTATTGAAAGAAAAAATGAACTCAATAAGATAGCCAAGAATTTTGATGTTAATGTAATTAAATTAGTAGATTATGAAATTGTGAATTTTGATAATGACATAGGACAAGCTAAGTTTGCTGCTATGAATAAAGAAGCTCTTGAAATGGGTTTTGAAGGGTTAATGATAAAGCCAAATGAAAATTATTATGAATCTAAAAGAAGTCATGCTTGGCTAAAAATTAAACCATTTATAGAAGTTACATTGAAGATAGTAGACATTCAAGAAGGTACAGGTAAACATTCTGGTAAATTAGGTGCTTTTCAAGTTGAAGGATCTGACGATGGAAAATTCTTTTCTTTAAGTGTTGGAAGTGGCTTAACAGATGAAGATAGAGAAAAGTTTTGGGAATCAAGAGACCAGCTTTTAGGGAGGTTGATAGAGGTAAGAGCTGATGCTATTACGCAAAGTATTGAAGGAGAGCATTACAGCCTTAGATTTCCAAGATTTAAAAATTTTAGGGGCTTTAAAAAAGATGAAAAAATATAAATTTATTTATTATTTATTATTTATATCAGTTTTTGTAATCCAATCTTGCACAACGAGGCCGCCAGAAAATCCAGATAATATTTGTCTCATATTCAAAGAAAAAAGAAGCTGGTATAAGGCTGTCATGAGAAGTGAAAAAAGATGGAAAGTGCCTCCATATGTTTTAATGTCATTTGTATATCAAGAATCAAGCTTCCAGTCTGATGCAAGGCCGGAAAGAGAAAAGCTTCTTGGTTTTATTCCATGGTTTAGACCATCAACAGCTGTAGGTTATTCACAAGCTTTAGTGAATACTTGGGAAGATTATAAGGATGAAACTGGTAACACAAGAGCGAGTAGAAAAGATTTTGCAGACTCGGCAGATTTTATTGGATGGTATGCCAGTAAAGGCTATTATCAAGGCTTTGAAAGAACAGATGCTAGGTCGTTATATCTTGCTTATCATGAAGGATATGGTGGATTTAAGAAAAAAACTTATAGAAAAAAACAATGGCTTATTAAGGTTTCAGATAGGGTGCAGGCAAGATCTACAAAATATCAAAAACAATATTGGGGATGTGCGAAAGAATTAAAGAAAAAGAGATTTATATTTTTTTAAATTATATATTTTTGATCTCAAACTTTAGATTTTTCATCTCTTCAGAATAATTTTCACCAGCGATCACCGCTTTTTTAGATTCATTAAATAAATATTTTCTTGAAACATTCTCTAAATCTTTTAGAGAACACTCCTTTACCAAAGCTCTAAATCTTAGTCTTTGATCAATACTTTTTCTATCTAGATTATTAGCAAAATCACTCATTGCCTCACCATATGGAGATAATGGTTTATCTATACTAGAAATAACACCAAGGATGCCTTCATCGAGCTGATTTTGAGAAATTCCTTTTAAAGACCATTCTCTAGAATTTCTAAATTCATTAAATGTTTCAGTACATTTTGGATCGCGGTATGAAAAGAATTTAAATACTTGATTTTTTGAGTCTTGCATTGCTCCAGCACCATAAGCACCACCTTTTTCTCTTATAGCTGAATGTAAGTAACCATTTCTTAAAACAGCTCCTAAAACACTTAGAGCAGGAGCGTCTTCATGAAATGCATCGACAGTTGGAAATGCTTCAGCACAATAAGATACCTGTGCGCCAGTGATCCAGCCTATAGAGGCTTCTTGAATATCAAAATAACTTTGAGGCATCTGTGAAGTATTTTCTGAATTAAAATCAAAATTAAGTTGAGTTTGATCCATATCTAAAGAAGATGAGGTGAAGGTAAAAATAGGCTGAGAAACAATCTTGGATTTAATATTTTTAAGCAACTCAAGATATTTGTTTAAAGATAAATCATTATTAATTTCTCGAGCGAGTGCCCCAGTATTAGTTATAAAGTTAATACCTGAAGCAATATCATTTGTTGATGAAATATTATTTATTTGAGCAGCAGCATTACTCATTGCAAGAACGTGGCCGTTTTGAATAACAGACTTATCATTATCCGATGCAATAAAAGTCAACATATCTTTAATTCTATTTTTATCTGTAAATTTTGCATTACCAACCATCTCAATCATTAAATCCTGCATTTTATTTTCATTCTTCTCTAAGGACTTGGATGTAACTTTAATAGCCAAAGAATGCTCAGTCCTATTTTCATTTGGTAAAAGTATGAAATTTGCAGATATACCTCCAGTTACTGCTGATTGTATTTTTTGAACCTCTTCATAATTTTTATTTCCAATGCCAACATCAGTCAAAGTACTTGAATATAAAGAAGCAATGTTAAATTCCTCTTTTGTAAGCGGCTGACATGGAAAAATTATGGAATGATATGTAATTCCATTTGTACCAGCTTTATAAAAATAATTTTCTGTATTGTTATGGCTTGTTTTTAAATGTCTTGCGTAGGCTCTTGATTCTGGAATATCATCTTTTGTCACTTTTGGAAGAACCTCAGGATCATCAATATGCTCTTGTCTTTCTTTAAGATTAACTGTCAGATCAACTATTCTTTGTTTATCCTCGTCTGTTAAAGTTTTTGATTTTTGAGTAACCTTATCTTGTATTATTTTATCTTTTTCATTATTAAAATTTATATCAGGAACTAGGGAATAATTTATTCGATGATTATTATCAATAATTTTTTCTTTTATAAGGTTTTCAATATAATTTTTATTTTTTAGATTCTTTTTGATTACATCAAATGATGAATCTAAATCCAAGACTTTTAGAGGATCATCATTGTGCAAGCATGCAGGAAGACAACCTAGCATGATTTGAAGACCATATGGCATTCCAGAACCAGTTATTTCCCTTTGTCTTATTTCTAGTTGATGAAGAGATGAGCTTATAAGATCCTCAGAAATACCATTTTTAACTACATCTTTAAGACAATTCATTATTAAATCTTCAACTTGCTGTTGATTATTTGAATCAACTCCCTCCAAACCTGCAGCAAATACAAGTTCTTTATGATCTGCTTCAAGACCAGTCAACGGAGACAAAGATTTACCAAGATCTGTGTTCTCTAAAACTTTACGTAATGGCGAAGCTGAATTATCTAAAAGTATATTAGCTATCAAATATGACTCTAATAGTTCAACAGGATCATGACTTTCACCTAGCAGCCAACCTAGGACAACGTGATGATTATTTTCATCTTCAGGCATAGGATTATAGAATTCAGAAACAGTTTTTGGGGCATCAATCCTATTCTCATTCTTAACATTGATATCATTTTTTTCAGGTTTAAAACTTTTAAGTACATTTTCATTTATATAACTTTGAATTTCTAATGGATCAATATCTCCAAATGTAAAGAATGTCGCATTTGAGGGATGATAGTGTTTCTTATGAAAATTTACTAAGTACTCATGGGTGAGGTCAATTATATTCTCAGGATTGCCTCCACTGTTATGTTTATATGTTGAAGAGGGATATAGATGTTTAGACATGCCATGCCACAATTGACTTGAAATTGAGCTCATTGCACCTTTCATTTCATTAAATACCACCCCTTTAATTTCTAGCTTGCTATTAACATCATTTTCTTCAGAAAATTCGAGTCGATGACCTTCTTGAAGAAAATCTAACTCATCTAAATTAGGAAAAAATGATGAATCAAGATAAACACTTAATAAATTATTAAAATCTTTATCATTTTGTGTAGCAAATGGGTATGCAGTCCAATCACTAGAAGTAAAAGCATTCATAAAAGTATTCAAAGATCTTCTAATCATCATAAAAAATGGATCTCTAACAGGATATTTCTTTGATCCACATAAGGCCGTATGTTCTAGAATATGCGCAACTCCAGTTGAGTCTTCTGGAATGGTTCTAAATGCAACCATAAAAACCTTTTCATCACTTTTAGAATCTAAGTGAATATGTTTGCAATTAAACTCAGATTCAGTATATATTTGTGCATTGAGGTTTAATAAATTTATAAACTTTTGATCTTCAAGATTAAACATAAAACAATAATAAATAATTTATGAAAAAAATAACAACACTTTTTGTTCTGATATTTTTAGTAGGCTGTTCAACCACTCAGTCAAATTTGAAAATAGACTCGGTTGACACATTTAACCTTAGTAATTATAACAACTTTAATATAAAGATAAATAACTCCAATATAGGCGCTGAGGTAAATCCTATTGTGCTCGAAAGATTTAAAGAAAATTTAAAAAAAGCTATTGAAGAAAGAGGCCTTACTTTTAGTGAAGATTCAAATATTATCTTTGATATTAATTTTTCGACCAAAGAGACTGTTGAGTCTGACAGAATGAATCATTACTATTCTAGGTACTATTGGGATTTCTATAGATATCGTGACGACGTCTATAACGTAACTCGAAACTTCCTCAGAGTTAACTTAAGGGACATTGATGATGATAAAACTCTTTGGACGGTTGTAACTGTTTGGAGAGATGGATCTAACAGGTCAATTTCATATGATGATGCATCAAATATGCTTGTTGATGAAATAATGTTAAGTTTTTTATAAAGCAATAAGTAATCTTGCATAAATATTTAATACTTTCTTTTTTATTAATATTTGTATTCGCATGTTCGGACTCGAAGCAAACAATTATAGATATCCCAATTACCTCTGATGTTGAAGATCTTATAGAGCATTCAAAAGAATTTGATCAGCAAGTCTTAACTTTTGATACTCCTGGAGGAAAAGTTCACTTTGCAATTGGATTTGGTATTGCCAATTCTATTATGGTTGAAGGAGATGAAGGCAATATTATTATTGACACATCTGACAGCGTTTTTGAGGCTGAAAAAATATATACACTGTTTCGCAAAAAAAATTCAAACCCCATAAAAGCAATTATCTACACTCACAATCATGGAGATCATACATTCGGAGCCTCTTATTATGTAAATCTTCAAAATGAAAAACCCCAAATTATTGCTCATGAGGATACTGATTATTATGTACAAAGAATTATGGGCATACTAAATCCAATAATCACCTCAAGAAGTACAAAAATGTTTGGTACAGCACTTCCAGAAAAAGATTTAATTAATGTTGGTATTGGTCCCAGTCTCAGCGTCTCTAAATCTCCAACAGGCTATATAAAACCAAACTTAACTTTTAAAGATAATTTAAATTTAAATATTGCAGGTATTGAAATAGAGTTATTTCATGCGCCTGGTGAAACAAATGATCAAATTTTTGTATGGCTTCCAGAGCATAAATCACTTATGCCTGGCGATAATATTTATAAAACCTTTCCTAATCTTTATACTATAAGAGGAACTACACATAGGGATGTAAAAGGGTGGATAGACAGCATTGATCATATGAAGTCATTTAGCCCTTCCTTTCTTTTTCCAAGCCATACAAAGCCAATAATAGGAGTTGATAAAATCCAATCAGCCTTGAATACTTACAGGGACGCTATTCAATTTATTCATGATCAGACCATTAGGCTTATGAATCAAGGCTTATATCCTGATGAGATAGTTGAAATGATTTCGCTACCTAAACATATAGCAGATTCACCTTACTTATATGAGTTTTATGGAACTGTGAGATGGTCAGTAAAAAGCATTTTTAATGGTTATCTTGGATGGTTTAGTGGTAATCCATCTGAATTAGATCCGCTTTCAAGAAAAGAAAAGGCGATAAGAATATCAAGACTTGCCGGAGGTAACGATAAATTATTAGATCAGCTTAAGGTTGCTGTTGAAAATAATGATATGCAATGGGCCTTAGAGCTTAGCGATCATCTTATAGCTCTAGATTATTTTATTGATGAGGTTAAAGATTTAAGAATTGATGCATTAATATATGAAGGTTCTCGTTCCTCAAATCCTAATAAAAGAAATTATTTCTTAAGTTCCGCTCTTGAATTAAACGGGAGCATTTTAGATACACCTCTAACTGACAGAACCTCAGAAGAATTATTGCAAAACATTTCTATCGACACCTTATTTGATGTTCTATCTTCTAGATATAATCCTATTAATCACACAGACGATAATTTTAAAGTCTGCTTTAATTTTTCTTCTTCAAAATCAAAAAGCATTACTTTAAGAAATCAAGTTGCAGTGGTAAGCGATGATATAGTTCAAAACTGCAATATAAAAATCCTTACAGAAGAGCTCGAGTTCAAAAAAATATTAGTTGGAATCTCTAACCCAGTATCTTTAATTGCTTCAGGAAGTATGGGTGTTGATGGAAGCACAACAGAATTTTTACAATTCCTGGCTAAATTCAGATAAATATTAATTCCCCGAGGGAATATCCTTAAATGCCACACCTTTATCAGCTCTAGGATCTTGAGGTAGGCCTAAAACTCTTTCAGCAATTATATTGCGAAGAATTTCATCAGTCCCCCCAGCAATTCTTAGTCCGGGCGCACCCAGCCAAGCATTATGGAAGCTTTTAATATCCTGATCATCTGTTTTCAGCATTCCAGCCATATCTAATGAATCAATTCCAAAGTTTCCTATATCTTGTAATTTCCCAGCACTAACAATTTTAGTAATAGACGCCTCAGGTCCAGGAGTGCCTCCTTTCGAGAGAGCAGACATAGTTCTTAGTTTTGTGTTCTTTAATCCACTTTTTTCACAATACCAATCAGCAATCGATTCTCTTGCAGCTTTATTATTTAGGAGTGGCTCACCTTGATCATCTTGAGTCTTTGCCCATCTAAAAGCGTCTTCAACATCCGCACCACTAGCATCGCCTACAGCAAGTCTTTCATTCATAAGAGTTGTTATTGCAACTTTCCATCCGTCGCCAATTTCACCAAGTCTTTGAGAGTCTGGAATCTCAACATCAGTAAAATAAACTTCATTGAAGCTAGAGCCACCAGTTATTTGCTTAATAGGTTTCACTTCAATGCCTGGAGACTTCATGTCTACAAAGAAAAAAGTCATTCCTTTATGTTTTTCAAGATCTGGATCATGTCTTACTACCAAAATTCCATAGTCTGAGAAGTGAGCACCAGATGTCCATACCTTTTGCCCATTTATAATCCATTTATCACCATCTTTGACTGCTTTACTTCTTAGACCAGCAACATCTGAACCTGCTGATGGTTCTGAGAATAATTGACACCATATTTCTTTTCCTTCAGCCATTGGAGGTAGATACCTTTCTTTCTGTTCTTGCGATGCGTATTCCATCATTACTGGCCCACACATACCAAGACCAATTTCAAAGATACCTTTTGGTACATCAAACTTAGACTCTTCATTGCCCCAAATAATTCTTTCCATGGAGCTTGCATCAATACCGCCATATTCTTTGGGCCAGTGAAGCATTGCCCAGCCAGCATCATATTTTTTCTTTTGCCAAGCTTTCGCCTCTTTTAAACGATCTTTACTAGCAAAATCGTCAGACTTAGAGGTGCCATCAACATACTCAGCATTTTTTTCTAGCCAATCTCTGCATTTTTTTCTAAATTGAGCTTGTTCGGGTGTATCTTTAAAATCCATATTTATTTTTCCTAATTAATGTTTGATTGTTCTAAGCTTGTAACTAATTTTTCTCTCCAATTGCTAAGCGACCCAATATTTAGTGACAATAATTTTGATCTTTTATAAAACATGTGACAATCATATTCCCATGTAAAACCATTTCCCCCGTGAGTCTGAATATTTTCTTTTGAGCATAATTGATAAGCTTTTGTAGAACTAACTCTAGCTGTAGCAGAAGCAGAAGGTAAATCTGCTGAATTTGTAGAAAGAGCCCATGCTGCATAATAACAATTAGACTTTGCCAAAGTGAGAGCAATATACATGTCTGCTAACTTGTGTTTAATTGCCTGATAAGAACCAATAGGCCTTCCAAAAGCGTATCTTTCTTTTGCATAATTTATTGCCATATCAAGTGTAGCTTGTGAGCCACCAATTTGCTCATAACTAAAAAGAACAGCAGCTTGATTGATAATGGATTCGTACATCTCCCAACCAGAACTCTCATCTCCAATGGCATCACTCTTTACATTATTAAAGGTGATAGAAAAATGACCTCTACTTTCATCAATATTTTCTTGATGCTCGATCGAAACTCCCTCTGATGAAAGATCAACAACTTGAAGGCTCACTCCATTATTGGACTTTGCTACCACTATGGCATGAGTTGCTACTTCAGCATCTGGTACAGCTATTTTTTTTCCATTGAGAAATCCATCATCACAAGATAATTTAATATTATGTTCTGTTGGTGCAAACAAACCTTCTGTTATAGCCATAGTTCCAACTATTTCTCCATTTACAAGCTTTGGTAACAAGGATTTTTTTATCTCATCACTACCAAAATTAATAATAGCTTCTGTAAATAAATATACTGAGGATGAAAAGGGCACAGGTGCTAAAAATCTTCCAAGTTCTTCTGCAATAACACAAAGCTCAAGATGACCAAGTCCGAGACCATCAAATTCTTCTGGTATTCTTATACCAGTCCAACCAAGATTAACAATTTTATTCCATAGCTCTTCATCAATGTTTTTATCTGTTTCTAAAACTGATCTGCTTCTAGATAAAGCACCTTCTTTGTCGAGGAATTTTCTTGCCTCTTCTTGAAGAAACTTTTGATCATCTGAAAAATCTAAATTCATTATTACGTTTTAAGTTAATGTAAAATAGATTTTATTATATGCTAAATAGTGTTTAATTTTAATTACCAATGAATAGTAAGCTAAAGAAAGAAGATAAATTACCGTCATACCTTCGTAGATCATCAAAAGGCGGACTTCTTGTAGGATTTATATACGTAATAGCTTTTATGAGTATTTTATTTTTAGCTATATGGCAAACATTTGAATCGGAAAAAAATAAAAGCGATATGCAACTTGTTGATGATCGACTCTCTTTAATAGAAGAACAAATCAATATTGTTGATGAAACCAATAATGATTCGATGACAGATATTACATCTTCAATACAATTCCTTGATAAAGAAGTTAGAAAATTATGGGATTTAAGCAATAAAAGGAATAAAGTTAATATTCAGAACCTTAGTAATAAAACTGAAGAAATTCAGGAGCTCTTAAATACGATCAAGATTGATATAAAAGAAAATCAAACAAATCTTTCATCTTTACAAGATGATATCGTCATTAATATATCTAAAATTGATGAATTGGGTTTATCTTCAGATGATCTTGAGGAACTTAGACAAAAACTAAATAATATCAATACACAATTAATTCTGCTTGATGACTCTGTACAAGCTTTAAATAATTACAAAAATCAATTAAATCAGGCGATTTTAGAAATCCAGACGCAAGTCTCTTCTATTCAAAGCCAAACTGATGAATAATTTTTTAGAAAATTGACAATTTTGTAAAATAGTAGTTTTATAAAGGCATGAATAGGTTTGTGTTACAGGTTTTTTTATTTTTAGCGTTCATACCTTTAGCAATACTAGTGGGGTATGGGATATTGGTGGTAGCGCCAATTTTTTGCTGTTTTCTTGCAATAAACTCTTATAAATTTAACAATTACAAAGAAATGTACATTTGGATGGCGTTTGGTTGCCTATCATTTTTACTTGCTTTGTTTATGCTTGGAGTTTTATGACCACATTTTTTAAAGGCTATTTATTATTGATTGGTTTGATTTCTATTGTAATGGGCTTATATGGTATGTTTGCGCCGGATTTTAGTTGGTATCCACCATTTGAAACTATTGAAAGAGGAACATCATTATCAAATTTTGTTCGGACTATTTCAGGAGTCTTTGTAGCTTCCGGCTACATACTTATAAGGTTTATATTTTCATCGTCAAAAGTTCAGCTAGGCACTGTCTTAATATATCTAGTAGCATTTATGTTAGTTGGTAAATTTACTGGTTTTCTTTACGATGGATTTCTTCAACATGATGTAATTGCATTTAGTATGGGAGTCATCACATTTATAGCTTTACTAAGAATTCATAGGTATAGAAAAAGTCTATTAAATTACGATCTTTAAAAAATTTTCCACTTAAACATAATATCTATATATAATGCATCTTCTTGGGGATGTGGTGGAACTGGTAGACACGCTTGGCTTAGAACCAAGTGCCGCAAGGCGTGGGGGTTCGACTCCCTCCATCCCTACCATTAAGTCTTAACATTATTAAAGAAGAAGTTACTAGAAATATAATTATTGTTAAAGGATCTTAAATTTAAATATATAAGATAGATATTTTTAACATAAAAACACTAGCCATATTCTCCATTATAGTTATACTTGAATTTGATGATAAAAATTAATTTACATAAAAACCGGGGACTAGCCTTTTAGCTGGATCTTTTTTTATGTATAGACCCAGCTTATGCTGGGTTTTTTTTTGGGAGAATATAATTATGAAAAATATAAACTTAATCTGTAGTACATTTCTTTTAATACCTTTATTTTTAATTTCACAAGAAGTTGAAGAGGTTATTGTTACTGCTAACAAGAAGGCTGAAACACTTCAAGAAATACCAATGAATATTTCTGTTATTACTGAATCAGCACTAGAAGAGAGAGGTATAACAAATCCTGAAGACTATTTGCGATCACTGGCAGGTGTTTCAACGCCGGGCGGCTCAAATTATTATACCTTTAGGGGTTTAAATACATCAACTTCACAACGTGGCTCTGGAACTTCTTCAACTTATATTGATGAGGTAAGCGAAGCATTGATGGGTTTATTTGATGTTGAGCGTATTGAAGTATTGAGAGGGCCTCAAGGTACACTCTACGGTTCAAATGCAATTGGTGGAACCATTAGATACATAACTAATAAGCCTGATTCAAGTGCATCTTATGGAAAAATAAGAATTGGTTACGGTGATAAAGTTAAAGCCAGTGATCCAGAAACTAGTATTGAAATGATGTACAACTTATCGTTATCAGATAGTCTTGCACTTAGAACGGTCTATTCACAATTAGTTTCTCCTGGTATTTATAAAAACATTCAAACAGGCAAAACTGTTGGCGAAGAGGATGACTCTCAATTAATGATTACTCTAGGATTTAACAACGGTGGAAAGTTAACTGGTAGTTTACGATACGTAAATTTTAATAATAAAGCATATGGTATCTTGGAACCTGGGCAAAGTAAGCCTGGAAGTGCAGACGTCTATGTTGAGGGCTGTCCTCAGGCAACCAGTTGGTTTTATAATTTTGATGGTGATCCAACATGTTCACGTTTAAGTGCAATATCAACATATGCAACCAGCGAGGGTGTTAATGGAGTTCTTACAAATTATGATCCAAAATTTGCACATGCTTTAGCAGCAGATGAATCTGAGGATATTACAAGAGAAACTTTAATTGCAAATATTAAATATGACTTTGGTGCTTTTGATGCTAACTTAATTATTTCTGACAGAACAGTAACTGATGATTCAGTAACTGATTGGGCTAGAATTGATATGGATGATTATGTTCCAGCACCACTAATCGTAGATGGAGATAAATCTTACCAAGAAACAACTGAGCTAAGATTAATCTCAAAACCCGGTAAATTTGAGTGGACTGTAGGTTATTATAATTATAAGTTTAATGAAGAACCTAATTCAGTATCACAAACTCAATATGCGGTGGATCAAGATTGGTTAGAGTATGTGATGCTTTATGCAGCTGGTTTAAATCCTGGCGATTATGATGCAACAGTTTATTGTCCTCCTTTCTGTGAAGATCATTTAGGCTACCCATACTTCTATTATGGTTCCTATACTGAGTACAATGAGCAAGAAGAGACATCTTTTTATGGTCAATTTGATTACAACGTTAATGATAAGTTAACACTAACATTTGGTATCAGAGATTATGAAATTGAAGATGCATCAAAATCTTACCAGTATGGTATTTTCTTCATGGACAGCAATGGATGTGATGGTAATGATCCTGCTGGAACTGATTGTGCTGAACTTTCAGGGTCTGAGTCCGATACAAGAATGAAATATGCCATTAATTACATGGTTAATGATGACTTAACCTTATATGCAACACAGGCAGCCGGTTATAGGCCTGGTGGAAATCAGGCTCCACTTCCACCTTTTTGTAGTAGTGACGAAGCAGCACAGGCAAACTTCTCAAGAAGATTTAATTCAGATGAAGCTGAGACTACAGAATTTGGAGTGAAAGCAAGAGGCGAAAATTATAGTGCCAATGTTACATATTTTGATGTCGATTGGGATGGAATTATCATTCAGGTAACACCGGGTTGTGGATGGAGATATAATTTTAATGGTGGTAAAGCTGAGACTTCAGGTTGGGAAGTGGACTTTACTTATGCAGTTAATGATGAAATTTCTCTTGATTTTGCTGGAAGTTCCATGACTGCTGAGACATCAATAGATATTTCATCTCTTGGTGCTTCAGCTGGCGATAGACTGCCTAATACAGTTGAAACTCAGTGGAATCTTGGATTAGTGTATGACACAACAATTATGTCATATCCATCCTATGCAAGACTTGATGTAAATTATTATGGAGATAGTTTTAATACATTTGCTGAAAATCCAAATTCAAGCTCTCCAGATTACACAAAATTGAATTTCAATCTTGGATTAGACTTGAGTGAATATTCCAAACTTCAGTTATCCGTTGATAATCTTACTGATGAAAGAACAGAAGCATATGTATATGCTGTTGATGATACATCCTGGAGACCAAGAAACTGGATGCAATGGATACCGCCGAGAACAGTAACACTTAAATATTCTTATAGCTTTTAGGTTGTTGCTTTAAATAATGCTGATGCAGGGAGTTATATTCCCTGCATCACTTCTATACAATTAACAATATGAATAAAGTAGCTATCTTCGGCAAAAAAGGCTCAATATCTAAATACGACTTAACAGAAAATAAACCTATATGGGTTGGAGATCTAACTCCTGGATATAAACCAGATATTATCGGTCAATATGAAAACTACGTAATAGTCTTTAGTTCAATGTGGACAGGCTCAAAAATGGTTCACTGTTTTAAGGAAGACTCTGGAGAATTTTTGTGGTCACATTTTCAACAAACTCTTCATAGCTCCTTAATTCCATTCATACCACATACTCTAGATAATCATATGTATTATCTTGCTTCATCAAAAGAAGTAGCAAAGTTATCATGGGATACTGGAGAAATTGTATTTAGAAAAAGATTTAAAAAATCAATTTTTACACAATATTCGCTAGCAATAATATCTGACGATATATTTTTAATATCTAAAAAAGGTGCACTTCTTGTAAATCATCAAACTGGTGATGTAAAACCATATCCAGATCTTTCTGAAAAACTAAACTTAAAAGAGATATCATCAGTACTAGGAAATGGAGTTACTTTTATGTCTTCAATATATTTAACCCATCCTCAACCAACTTCAGATGGAGCAGGTGCTGGAGGAGGTGGCGAATAGCCTCTCTTTCAACCATCATTTATAATTAACTTTATGTCGAAAGGTTTTGTACTATCTGATCAAATTATCAATAATGAGATAAGAAATCCTGCCTTCAAACAAATAAATTCCTTCAAACCATCTGATAATTTAAATAATTTAGATTTATTTACAAAAGGTCAACCATTTAACTTATATAAAGAACTTAGAGATAACTCTCCTATATTTTTTCATGAGCCCATGCCAATGGACCCAGAGCCTGGTTATTGGGCTTTTACAAGATACGAGGATATAAAGCATGTCTCAATGAATCCAAAAATATTCTCATCTCAATATGCAACTGGAAATATGTTAACCCAAGGAGCTGAAGAAAATAGACATCCAAAACTATTCAAATCAACAATTGACCATATGTTAAATTTAGATGGCCAAATGCATCTCAACTTAAGAAAAGAACACATGCCTTTTTTTAAACCTGGATATGTTGATGATTTAAGAAAGAAAGTCTCAGTAAAAGTTACAGAATTATTAGATATTATAGCTCCAATGGGTCAATGCAATCTTGTACAACAAGTTTCTCAACAATTGCCTATATATACTTTGTCTGAAGTATTAGGAATTCCTGAACAAGATAGACAAAAACTAGTATCTTGGATGGAGTTTTTAGAGCTTGCACAATATTTTACATATGAAATTATTAAAGAACAGAACGAAGGAAAAACAGAATCCACACCAGATCCTGCAATCATAGATATGTTTAATTCAATGGTTGATGAAATGTTTGATTATGGAAGGTTTATATTAAAAGATAAGAGAGAAAATCCTTCTGATGACCTGCTTACTGCAATTGCAAATGCTGAGATAGACGGAGAAAAGTTAAGCGATGAATTTTTAGATGGATCATGGCTGTTAATTATCTTTGCTGGTAATGACACTACAAGAAATACAATGAGTGGGGGTATTAAACTACTTCATGAAAATCAAACTCAAAAAGATTTGTTAATGCAGAATCAAGACTTAATACCAAATTTTATAAATGAAACTGTAAGATGTGTATCCCCTGTAATACATATGAGAAGAACTACTTTAGAGGAAACTGAAATAAACGGTCAAAGAATTGGAGCACATGAAAAGGTAGCATTATGGTATGGAGCAGCAAATAGAGATCCTGCTATTTTTGAAAATCCTGATGAATTTAATATTTTAAGGAAAAATGCAGATAAACATTTAGCTTTTGGAATAGGTAGACATACCTGTCTTGGTAAACCCGTTGCGTTGATGCAACTACAAGAGTTTTATTCGCAGTTTTTATCAAGATTTCAAGACTTTGAAATGAATGGCGAATGGAAGGTAGCACCTAATAATTTTGTACATGCAATTCAGGAAATGCCGATAAAGTTTTCCCCTAAATGAACTTCCCCTATAGGTTTAAAGTTGTTTTTTTATCTTTCTTAGCTGTTTTTATCTGTTACATAGACAGAGTTAATATTTCTGTAGCTATTATTCCCATGCAAGACCAATTTGGCTGGTCTGAACTACAAGTTGGCATAATTTTAGGTTCTTTTTATTTTGGATACATGATAACTATGATTCTTGGAGGCTACTTAGCTGATAAGTATGGTGGAAAGAAAGTTCTCGGCTATGGACTATTAATCTGGTCTCTTTTTACAATCATTACTCCATTTTTTGCATACAGTGGTTTGTGGTGGCTAATCTTGATAAGAGTTTTAATGGGACTAGGTGAAGGGATTACATTTCCCTCATGGCATTCAATTTATGCAAGGTGGATTCCTTTTAATGAAAGAACAAGAGCTGTTGCATTTACTAATAGTGGAATAGCAGCTGGAACAGTTTTTGGATACGTCGTTGCAGCAGCAATAATTTCAAACTATTCATGGGAATGGGTTTTTTATTCATTTGGTGTCTTAGGAGTATTCTGGTATTTTTTTTGGAGTAAAAGTGTTACCTCTTATCCTGAAGATAATAAAAACCTCTCTCAAGATGAACTTCAGATAATCAAAAATGAAGCTCCTGCTAATTCATCACCTCCATCGATACCATTCTTAAAACTTTTAAGTAATGGTCCTTTTATGGCAATAGCGGTTGCAACATTTTGTAATAATTGGTCTTTATATACATTTCTTTCTTATTTACCAAAGTTTGTAAATTCACCTATCTCTGAAGGTGGAATGGGTATTGATTTAGGCTCTAGCATTTTTGTGTACGCGATTCTTATTCCTAGTCTAGTTTCTATTTTTTCTCTCATCATGGGTGGTGTTATAACTGATAGCTTTATAAAAAGAGGATATAAAATAATTAAAGTAAGAAAGGCTGTAAACTCTGTTGGATTCTTTGGTTCCGCCATCTTTTTATACTTAATTTCACTACAGGATGCATTATTTAACGTTGTATTCTTGCTATGTCTTATAAACGTATGTTCTGGCATATGTGCCGGAGGGTTTGGTGTAAATCATGCAGACTTAGGTCCAAAATATACTGGTTCCCTGGTTGGAATCTCAGGTAGCATAGGGATGGTAGCTGCTATATTAAGCCCAATGATCGCAGGATTAGTTCTAGAAATAACTAATTCTTGGGATGTAATTTTTTATATCTGTTCAGCTGTTTTAATTTTCGGTGGCCTTTTTTATCTTATATTTGCAAGCGCCAGCAGGCAATTTGATTAATCTTATTATATTTAGATGCTTAAATTCATATTTTGAAAAAAATCAAAAATGTCCTGACTTGTTCTATCTCTTGCTGTTCTCCATTCTGTTGTATTAGAGTTATTTAAAAGCACTTTATTTTTATCAAAAACCAGAACTCTAGGAATGCCTTCTGCAGATGGAATTCCATATTCTTCCATTAATTCCATGTTTATCTCATATCTTTTTACATCAATGTACAGGACATCAAAACTCTTCATAATGTATGATTTAATTTTTGGGATTTCCATAGTTCCTGAAAATATTCTGCAATCTGGGCACCAATTAGCACCAAATATTAGAATGGGTTGTCTACCCGACTTGATAGAGCTATCTATAAAATTATTAAGCTCCTCTACAGAATAAGTTTTACCGTCATAAGGCAAGGGAAGAGGAGTAATTAATTTATCATTCTCGTTGAGCATAATATTTGCATTTATATTTAAACAAACTAAAAAAAAGTATGCAATTGTAAGATATTTGATTAAACTTTTAGACATATATTAATTGTAATAAAAAAATGTGGAGTATATAAGTTGATTTGGATTATAAGATTATATTTATTGATAATGATAGTTATATATGGAGTTATTGGCCTTTGGGCAATTCTAGATCCAATCATTATTGCTCAAGAGCTAGACTATCCATCTTTGCTAAACATTGTAGGATTAGCAGTAACAGCCCCAATAGGATATTCCGAATTTGCTGGAATATATGGAGGCTTAAATTTATGCATTGGATTTATGTGCATAGTTGGAATTTTTAAAGAAAATATTGCGACTTTTTCTATAAAATTTATAACTTTTTTAGTTGGATCAATTGCATTAGGCAGAGTACTTTTTTCTATGATGCCCTCAACACCAAGCTTCTATAATGAATATTTCGTATTTGAAGTTTGCGCCTTTGTTGCTGGAATATTTTTACTGTATCAACAAAAGCAACTAGATTAAATTACTTAAATTTAGAATATATCCTAAGTAACTAGCAACAAATAATACTCCTAATAATCTAATCAATAAGATACTTACATTTTTAGATGAATATAGGCACACAACTAATACAAAGATCAACGTTGCAATTAACATTGTGAAATAATCTCTGGCATATAAGACCGCTTCAAGTTGCACGCTTGAAAATATACCAATTATGGGAACTACAAGAGTAATATTTAATACATTTGATCCAATGACATTCCCAACAACCATATCAGTTTTCTTTTTTAGCACAGCGCTGATCGTTGCGGCTAGCTCTGGCAAGCTAGTACCGATAGCAATTATTGTCAGTCCAATTATAAGTTCAGAAATATTTAACAATATAGCTATATTTTCTGCATATGTGACCGCATACCTTGATCCCAAGACTAAAGAAATAAGACCCACAGCCAGAAGAAGAAGTGTAATACTATTACCTTGATTATTATCCTTCTCCAAATCAATAATTTCACCTTTAGACTTATTTTTAAAAATTACATATAAGAAATATATGAAAACCAATAATAATAAAACACTGTCGAGTAAAGAAATATGGTTATCAAATAAAGCAAATCCTAGAACTAAAGCAGATGCTAAAAATGGAACAAATTGAATCAATGGAGTCTTTTTTGGCTTGAATGATATTCCTATGCAAGAAACACCAAAGATAAGAGCAATGTTAGATATATTTGATCCAACCACAGCCCCCATAGCAATGCTTTCACTTTGATTTAATATAGATGATATGCCAACAAAAATCTCTGGCGCAGATGTTCCAAGAGCAACAACTGTTAAACCAATTGTTAATTCACTTATACCTAGTTTTTTTGCAATTAATGATGAATTGTCTACAAATTTATCTGCACCCCAAATTAAGACTGCTAGAGAGGCAACTAGACCAAGGAAATTGACAAAAAATTCCATGATTCATTTTACCTTAGATATTATAAAAATAGATTATGTTTCAATAATTAAAAATACAATATAATTGTTATTCAATTTATAAGGGACTAGTAATGGAAATTAAAAATTTATTTAGCATTGAAAATAAAGTAGCAATAGTAACGGGTGGCTCTAGAGGGATTGGAGAAATGATCACAGCTGGTTTTTTAGCCAATGGAGTAAAGGTTTATATCTCAGCTAGAAAAGCTCCTGCACTAATTGAAAAAGCAAAAGAACTATCAGACAGATATCAGCAAGAATGTATTCCAGTACCATGCGACCTAAGCACATTAGAAGGCATTGAAGACTTTGTTGGAGTCATCTCAGAAAAAGAAGAAGGCGTAGACTTTTTGATTAATAATGCTGGAGCAGCATGGGGAGAATCATTCGAAACATTTTCTGAACAGGGATGGGACAAGGTGATGGATTTAAATGTTAAAAGCATGTTTTTTTTGACTCAAAAATTAAAATCTCATTTATCAAAAAGATGTACTTTAGATGACCCTTCAAGAGTTATTAATATTGGATCTATTGATGGACTAAATGTTCCAGCGTTAGAAACTTTTTCATACAGTGCTTCAAAGGCATCTGTTCACCACCTAACCAGAGTCATGGCTGCAAAATTAGTTAAAGAAAATATTCTTGTAAATGCTATTGCACCTGGCCCTTATCCTAGCTCAATGCTTGGAGCAGCTGTCAATCATGATTATTCTGAAATTGAAAAGAGAAATCCAAGAAAAAGAGTTGGCTCTCCTGAAGACATCGCAGGATTAGCAATTTTTCTTTGTTCAAGAGCTGGCGCTTATACTGTTGGGGAAACCATTACTTCTGATGGCGGTATTGTGAAAACTGCAAGCCATAATCTAAGTTAGATTATCTTTGAGCGTCCTTAAAGGCTCTAATAATTAGATCTTTCATCCATATATGACCACCGTCGCCTTCATCACTTTTATGCCATATTAAAAAGTATTCCATTAAGGGAATTTCAATAGGAATCTCTACAAACGGCATATTATTTCTCTTTGCAAAACTTCTTGTTCCCATTAAAACTAAATCAGTTGATTGAATAATTGTTGGCGCAATTAAGAAGTGTTGGCACCTAAGGGCTACTTTTCTTCTGTATCCTATTTTATCTAGCTCAACGTCAATTAAATGAAGACCTCTTTTCCTTCCTGAAACATGTAAATGATTTTGATCAAGAATATCATCGACAGTAACATCTTTAATCTTAGATAAATCATGCCCCTCTCTATGCATTACAACAAAATCATCTTCAAAAACCTTCTCTGAGTTAATCTCATTAGAACGAGGTATTATAGGATCAACCACAAAATCTAGGTTGTTAGTTGAAAGCGCATGAACTTGATCAGTTCTCATATAAGCAAAACTACCAATTGAAATATTTGGAGCATCTTTATAAATCTCTTTCATTATAAATGGTAATACTCTTCCTTCAGAAACATCTCCTAAAGACAGTTTGAAATTTCTTTTCGTTGAGGAGGGATCAAAAGTATCAGGCTCATTGACACTTTGTTGTATCAATGTCAGTGCACTTTGGACATCCTGTATCATATTCTCAGTTTTCTGAGTAGGCACCATTCCAGAACCAGTTCTTACAAAAAGATCATCATTGAATTTTTCTCTTAATCTAGATAGCGCATTACTTACTGCTGGTTGAGTAATGCCAACAACCTCTGCAGCTTTCGTTAAGCTGCCTTCGGTATATATTGCATTAAGAATTACAAATAAATTTAGATCGAAGGAACTTATTTTCATTTTTTTCTATCCTCAAATTAACTTTCGTATAGATTTGTATTGAACATACAGCTATTATATTAATAGTTGAGCAGAATACTATTCACACTGTTTATAATAGTAACAAAATTTTTGATATAACGGGAGATTTAACCTCATGATGCCTGAATTACGATCTGAAGCAAAAGAACTAGTAGAAAAGGTAAAAAACTTTATAAATGATGAAGTTAAGCCAAAAGAACATATTTTTCATGACCAAATCAAAGTTGGAGAGGATAGATGGAACAGCTATCCTGCAGTAATCGACGAGTTAAAGGAAAAAGCAAGATCTGCTGGCCTTTGGAATTTATTTTTACCAGAAAGTGAGTTTGGTGCTGGACTCACTAACTATGAGTATGCTCATTTAGCAGAAGAAATGGGTAAAAGCCATATTGCCTCAGAAGCTATGAATTGCAGTGCTCCAGATACAGGAAATATGGAAGTTATTGCTAGGTATGGAAATGATAAACATCAAGATGAGTGGCTTCAGCCATTACTTGATGGAAAAATAAGATCTGCATTTGGCATGACTGAACCAGGAACAGCTTCATCAGATGCCACCAATATGCAAGCTACTGCTGTTCTTGATGGTGACGAATATGTCATCAATGGAGAGAAATGGTGGACCTCTGGTGCAGGAGATCCTAGATGTAAAATTATTATATTTATGTGTGTTACTAATCCAGATAATCCAAAACATCAGAGACACTCAATGATCCTAGTTCCTATGGAAACTGAAGGTGTTGAAATTGAAAAAATGATGCATGTATTTGGATATGATGATGCTCCTCATGGTCATGCGCATATGAAATTTAATAACGTGAGAGTACCTAAAGATAATTTACTTCTTGGTGAAGGAAGAGGATTCGAAATTGCTCAAGGAAGATTGGGGCCCGGCAGAATACATCATTGTATGAGAGCAATAGGCTCAGCTGAAATAGCTCTTGAGCTAATGTGTAAACGAGGAATAGATCCTTCTAAAGTAGCTTTTGGTAAAAATTTAGCAAATTTAGGCGCTAACTATGACTATATTGCAGAATCTAGAATTGAATTAAATGCAGCAAGGCTTTTGACATTAGATGCAGCAGTAAAAATGGATACAGTTGGGAATAAAATAGCAGCAAGTGAAATAGCTCAAATTAAAGTTTTTGCTCCTAATGTAGCTCTCAAAATTATAGATAGAGCCATTCAGATTCATGGAGGAGAAGGGGTCTCACAACTAACACCACTTGCGAGCATGTATGCCCATATGAGAACGCTGAGACTAGCTGATGGTCCAGATGAAGTTCACAGAAGAGCTGTTGCCAGACATGAGCTTGGGAAATATATTGCTGAATAAAATTGCCTAGTAATTTAATTTTTTACGATACTGAGACTACAGGCATTCATAAAGATTTTAGTCAAATCATTCAATGCGGATCAATATTTACCGATAGTCTTTTAAATACAAAAGATGAGCAAAATATTGGAAGTGCTCCTTTGCCTTGGGTAATACCGCAACCAAAAGCCATGCTAACCAATAAGAAGATCAATTCTTTTAAATCTAATGTATCTCATTATCAAATGATGAAAGATATTCAGCAACAATGGAAAGAGTGGTGTGCTGACAATCCTTCTGTTTTTGTAACCTACAATGGCCATGCTTTTGACGAAGAGCTTATAAGAAGACAGTTTTGGTGTAACTTATTAGAACCATACATAACCAATACCAATCAAAATGGCAGGCTTGATTTAATGCTAATGATTCACAACATAGCTCCATTTTTCTCTGATGAAATCTCTATTCCATTTTTTGAAGAAGGGCCCACTTTGAGCATCAAGCTTGAACATTTAGCAAAAGAACATGGTATAGATGTTAGCGATGCTCATGATGCAATATCCGACTGCAAGTTCATGATAGGCTTATGTGAAGTAATAAAAGAAAAAATACCTGAAGTATTTGACTCATTTTTAAATATTTCTACCAAAGAAGGCGTCAAAAATCTTTTATATTCAAGTGACTTTTTAGCCCTTGGAGAAGTTTATAGGCGACATCCATTCAAGTATCCAGTAGTGATGTGTGGAGGAGACAATTCAAGACCCAATGATATTTGTTTTTTTGATTTAAGTTTTGATCCAGAAGAAATTTGTGATTTGGACTTTACTGAAATAAATAAATTAATTCAGTCAGGTGGAAGGGATTCACCATTAAAAAAATATAAAATTAATAAAACTATACCAATATGTTCACACAAGCATTTAACGAGAAATAATCACTTTGATATTGAGCATGGTGAGCTACAAAGAAGAGCAGAAATGGTATCAGCTAATAAAGATTTCCAAACAAAAGTATCTCAAGCTATGCAAGATAGAATTATGAATTTTCCTGAGCCAACTTATGTTGAGGGAACTATATATTCTGGTGGCTTTCCATCATACAAAGATAAGGACTTAATGCAGGAATTCCATCTATCTGATGATGTTGAACAACTTGTTAAGATTTCAAGAAATTTTGAAGATGAAAGATTTCGTTTATTAGCAGAAAGAATTATTTGTACTAAATACAAAACAGATATTCCTGAGGATATTGGGAATAGATTTGCAGATCTATTGCATGAAAGAATATCCACTGAAGGTAAGTGGGGGTCTGTTGATAAATCTTTACAAGAGATTGAAAAATTATTAGATGAAAATAATAATGAAGAAGATAAGGAAATTCTTTTAGCAACAAAAGATCATATATCTTCTATGACTTTATAATCTAGAATTGGTGGGCGAGGAGAGATTCGAACTCCCGACTTCCTGCGTGTCGAGCAGACACTCTAACCAACTGAGTTACTCGCCCAAATTGAAGAGTAATTTTACACAAAAATTTAATGAATAGATTAAATTAGTATTTTTTAAAGTATTAAATTAATTAGATTTTTGAAAGCAAATCATCAAGCCTAGTTTGATTCATTACAAACGATGATTTGAATTGTTGTGCCACGGCTTTAGCTGAATCAAGATTAGATTTATCATCACCAACTTGAATAACACCTACCATAGCCATCATTGAATGGGGCGTACACTGATAACCATATATACCAGCAACATCAAACATCACAGTAAGATCCTGACTTAAGCCTCCATTCCAACTAGATGCTGAGGATGGAATCATTCCTGGTATAGAAGCAGAATTATGAGCGGCATCTGTTGATTCGAATGTAACGCTATCACCTATATTAATTTTTAGATAGGCTGGCTCAAAGACCATTACTCCAGTAGGTCCTTGATTTAACATTTTTACAGAGTGATTAGCTCCATATAGATCAAACTGAATGAATAACATTGTAAATATGACTAAAAACTGTCTCATAAAAAACTCCATATAAATATTTGTATTATTATGCATACTTATAATTGAATATCAATATAATTTATATTTAATTCAAGTTGCGAATAAATTTAAAATGTATATATTAAACGTATATAAAATCACCTCTTACAATTAACCTATGAATTTATTTTTAAAACAAAGATTTCTACTTACCACTGTAATAGCTTTATTCTTTAGTACTTATGCAGATACAAGCTACTTCCCTTCAAATGACTCTTGGGATATTTCTATACCCGAAGAACAGGGTGTAAGTTCGGAAAAAGTTAATAAACTGCTTGATTTGTCTTTTTCTGATAGTGCCACCCAATCTGTTGTTGTCATCAAAAACGGTAAAATTATTTCAGAAAAATATGCTGCAGGATTTAATAAAGATTCTCATGGAACTTCATGGTCTATGGCTAAAAGTTATTATGCTGCCTTAATTGGTATTTCAATAGATAAGGGTGAAATTAAAAGCTTAGATGACAAAGTTTCAGATTATCTTGAATATTATAACGATGAGAGATCTAAAATAACTTTAAGAGATATATTAAATATGTCCAGTGGATTGGATTTCCCAACACATGAGCATGAAAAAATGTTCTTTCAATCAGATCATCTTAAGTATGCCAAAAATGTTGGAGTAGAAAAGGATGCTGGACTTAAGTTTGAATACAATAATGTAAACTCAATGATACTTGGAGATGTTCTTCTTGTTGCTACTGGTAAAAAAGCTGACGTTCTTTTTGAGGAAAGGATTTTAGAACCCTTAGAAATAAAAAGTTACAAACTATGGAAAGATGAAAAAGGAAATGTATTAACATATTGCTGTGTTGATATGTCTGCAAGAGATTACTCAAAACTTGGCTTATTATTTGCAAGAAATGGAATGTGGAATGACAAGCAAATTATATCTAAAGAATTTATTGATGAAACATTTCAATTAGTTTGGGACATAACTCCTCAGAGATTTACAGAATCAAAAAGAGGTTATTCACTTCATTGGTGGATATCAAAATATGATGATGAATCAAAGATATTTAATACAAGCGGAAAATTTGGTCAATTTACTTTTGTAGATAGAGAAAATGATGTGATTGTTACAAGAGTTACCAAATACGATCAACAAGATTTTGGCGATGTCCAAAAATGGGGCATTATGAAATATTTAAGATGGGCTGGTATTGAAAATGCAATTAAGATTGGTCGAACACTTATTGAATCGGGTTCAGTCGAAGTAGGTACTGATATTGTTAGCCCAACAACCGAAGAAAAAGGAGAATCAAAAGAGTTTTATGAAAAATATGAAGAAATTATTGATTCAATTGCTGACCTTAGCCGGAACTAGAATTTATTTCATTAAGTTTTTTTTTATAAGTTTCCATATCTTTCTTCCATTCCTCTAAGTAATAACCATCATTACCGTGCTTCTCTAAGTATCTCAAAAAAACTCTTCCACTTTCATCTTGAAAACCAGACTCAAATGGCTTACCAGTTAATCTATTAGGTCTTTTAAACTGATCTTCCATTAAGTCCAAACAAAAAGGATCATTGGTATAGTCGCTAGTATAATAAGCACATCCATAGGCAATCCCATACGCCAATAGTCAGTAAACTTATAGTTACCTGGACCCATCACAACCGTATTACATTGATGGCCAATTGGAGTTAAAAAAGCACAACTAGCACCTACAGCAACAACCATAAGGAAGGGCTCTATCGCATATCCCAATTCTATTGCAATACCTGTTGATATTGGAGCCATGATCACAGCTGTTGCTGCGTTGTTAATAATGTCTGTAGTGACCATAGTTACAATTAAAATTATCAATAATATCCAGAATAGTCCCAGGTCTGCTGCATACTGAGAAATTGATGCTGCAATTAGATTACTAACACCGGTTGTTTGAAGTGCTGTGCCGATTGGAATCATTGCTGCAAGCATAACTATTATCGGCCAATCTATATTCCTGTAAAAGTTACTATCAATTATTTTTATTCTTGCAAAAGCAAGAACACATAATAAGAATGCCGGTGCAGCACTTAAATAATTAAATGACACTAAAAAAATTGACAAAGCAAAGAAAACCAATCCTTTTAAAAGCCTACTTCTACTTGGTATTGTTTGAAGCTCTCTCTGTCTAAGAGGCATTAATCCCAAGTGCTTTATCTTATTAGATACATCTTCTTCCGCTAGATCCCGAACTCCTAGCAATAAAACATCACCACCTCTGAAAGTCTCTCTTGTTAGTCTTGTTCTATATTTAGAACCTTTTCTCCATAGGCCTAAAAGATTTAATTCCTCAAAAGCTAGCTTTAAAAAGAAATCATATTTTCTGCCAATGAGTCTTGAGCCTGGAGTAATCATTACCTCAATTTCTTCAAGATCATCTTCATCAAATGAGTGAAGTTCTTTTGGTATTGAAAAATCAAAAATATCAAGCATATTACCTATATCATCTGGAGGAGTTTTGATAACAAGTATTTGTCCAGCCTTTATTCTCATATTATTTTGAACCTTTTTAACAGAACCACTTTCGGAGACTATTCCTAAAATTTCTGTATCTTCTCCAGCTTGTTGTTTAAAAGCGTACAAGGTCATTCCAATAGACGAACTATTTTCATTAACGAGCACTTCAAATAAATAACCCTTTAAATTAATTAGGTGCTCACCACTTGGAATTTCTTTTCTTAAGAAAATTAATTTATTCCCTACAAGAGCAATAAATAAAATACACATTATTGTGATTACAAGACCAACATAAGAAAAATCAAAAAAATTAAAACCTGAATTAGAAATAGTAGCCTTATATTCAGAAATAATGATATTTGGTGGCGTGCCAATAGCAGTATTCATCCCTCCTAAAATACATGCAAATGCTAATGGCATTAAAAATTTAGACGAGTGCCAACCCATCTTTTGACAAATATTTAATGTAATTGGCAGAAGTATCGCAAGTGCTCCGATATTATTAATAAAAGAAGATAAAATTGCGGCAATAAAGAGTAAAGAAACTAGAAACTGAAATTCTGTAAATTGCCTACCCCCAATCAATTTACCAACAAGCCCAGCAATACCTGAATTACTTAAACCCTGGCTGATTATTAATACAAGCGCAACAGTTATAACAGCAGGATGTGCAAACCCAGCAAAAGCTTGATTTGCAGGTATTATTTCTAGAACAACTAAAACGAATAATGCACCTATTGCAAGCGCATCATATCTTACCTTACCCCATATAAATAAAACTAGTAGAGCAACTAAAGTAGATGAAAGAATAATTTGATCGCTCATATAACATTCGTTTTATTTAGGCATTGATTCTACATAAAGTGATGTAGAAGGGTATGCAAACTCTGATTCATTAGCTTTAACAATTTTCATAATATTAAAAATTAAGTTTTCTTTAACCTCATTAAAAGCAGCAAAGCCGATAGGTTCAGCATATGCAACAACCATTAAGTCTATAGAACTTCCGCCAAGTTCAACAACTCTAACAACAGGATCTAAATCACCGTCAGTTGAAAAATCATTACTATCTATAATATATTTTTTAACATCGTTTCTTATGGACTCTAACTGCTCAACACTTGTTGAATAAATTAAATTTATTTTCCAATTAATTCTCCTATTGATCATCTCACCATGGTTAATTACTTTCACATCTGAAAGGTCTTTATTAGGAATAACCATAGGGGCTGTATCAAAAGTTCTTATAACAGTTGATCTAAAACCAATATTTTCGACGATACCATGTAATTGCCCGCTTACTTCAATTCGATCTCCTGGCTGAAATCTATGCTCTCCTATTATCAATATTCCAGAAATAAGGTTTTTAAAGAAATCTTGTGCACCTAAAGCTACCGCAACAGAGAAAAGTCCTAAGCCTGCAACAAGTGGACCAATTTGGATACCAAAGATATCCAATATAATTGCTACTCCAATTACCCACACAATAAATTTAGAAGCTCTCTCTAACCACATTTGCATAGAAGCTGTTAACCATGAGCTTGTTGATAAAGCTTCAAAAATAGGCTTTACGCTATTAGCAAGGGCACTAAAAATTGTAAAAATAACAAATGCTTTTACTATATTTGTAGCTATATCACCAATTAAACCCGAGAGAGGTAGTATCAAAGTACATACATATATAGCTATGGTAATTGGCACTAAACCAATTGGCCTTCTTAATGCATCTAGAATTTCGTCATCGATTTTTGATTCTGTGCTATCGGCAAGCTTACCAAGAGCATTTAAGATTACAGATATAATGAATCCTCTAAAAAGGAGAGCTATAAAAAGAACAGCTAGAGATGAAATTATAGAACCAAGATCTATGCCTAAGAACCCTTTATTCCATACCTCTGCAATAAGATTTAAAAAATTTTCCATAATAATTATTGCTATTCTATGTTGTTTTTAACCTTTTAGGCAAAAGAATTCTTTATTTAGCAATCCTATCTTTAATGAAATAAGGAAGGTAAATTAAATAAAATAAAGCTATAGCAATAGGGGTTGTATATAACAAGTGAAGAGGGGGATCAGGAAATTGATCCATAAGAGAGGCACCGGCTGGTCTGTCCATCAAATACCAGAAGTTAGCAGGGTCACCTAATAAAAGATTAATAATATAAACAATTGGCAATAATATTAATGCTGTAATTGCTGAAACCTTTAATATATCTTTAGCATAAGGACGATTACCAAGACTAATTGTTGCATACATAATGCCAACTAAGATCATTCCGTGACCAACCATAAAGAAAATATAATCAAGATCATGATGTGAAATGTCTGGTGTTAAAATTGCCATTGATGCGCCTGCAAGTCCCCAAAAAAATGCACATAAATATAGGATTCTTGGTCCGCCTAGTAAAAACCATATTAGGAATATTTCTGACAAGTCGCACATATGAAGTGGAATTGTTTCTCTCCAGTCATAAGGATTTGCAAGAATATATAGATCTTTGTATGGTGAAATAATTACATGTAGAGCGATTACGGTTGCAATAATTTTACTCATTACTGATTTTTGATCTTCTGATTTATTTTTATAAAACTTGGGTAATAAAACAGTAACAGCAATGATAAATACTATTGTTATCAAATGAACACTTCCAAATAACTCAAAAGGTGTACCAAACATAAAAATTCCCCAGCAATCTACGTAGTCAATTAAATATATTATTAATTAGTTTCTGTATTATGTCAGTTCAGAAACTTTCAAGCAAAATTTGTTCAGTTAATATTGCAGGTAGAATTACAGAATCTTTTAGACCAGGCTTCCAATAAACATATAATGGAACACCATTTCTTTCATATGATTCTAGGGCACTTAAGATCTCATCATTTTTATTTGTCCAATCCGCAACAATATACTCAATATTATTGTCTAAAAGATAATTTTTTATACTTGGCCGTGAAAGAGCTAATTTATCATTTGCCTGACATGTTATGCACCAAGCAGCAGTAAAGTTAATTAAGTAAGCTTGATCATCTTCTCTAAATCTTCTTTCAATATTAGAATCCCAAATAGTGTATTCAGAGTTGTTCTGGTTGTTTAAATTATCAGCTTCAATTTTTGCATCGCTAGATACTATTTCAACTCCTTCTGTAATTATAATTATTAAAATTAATATCCAAATCAAAGACTTTTTAATATTTCCATCTAATTTTGTTAGAGACCAAAATAAAGTCGATATAACCAATAATGCTATCAAAAGGCTAATTAACATTTCTGTATTTGTTTGCAAACTAAAAACCCAAATTAACCAAAGTGATGTAGCAAACATTGGAAAGGCAAAAAACTCTTTTAATGTAACCATCCATTGACCAGGGCCTGGCAATGATTTTATAAGTCCAGGTGACACAGAAAGGATTAAATAGGGTAAAGAAAATCCTACACCTAATGAAGCAAATATAGGCAATGTCTCGTTAGATGGTTGAATTAAGGCATATCCAAGAGCTGCGCCCATAAATGGCGCTGTGCATGGTGATGCAACTATTACCGCAAGTACTCCTGTTAAGAATGAACCTGAAACACTATTAGAGCCAAAAGATCCAAGCCTAGTTAAAGAACTACCAATATTTATATCTGTTAGTAAAATTATTCCAATAATAAACATCAGGATGCTAAGCATTCCTACAATAATTGGAGACTGAAGCTGAAAACCCCAACCAAGATAGCTTCCTGTTTGTTTAAGCAAAATTAAAGATAAACCTATCAAAAGGAAAGACAATAAAGCACCAAAACAAAATGATAGAGCATGAAGTCTAATCTTTTGCTTAGATTCATTGCCTAATGATACAAAGCTTAATATTTTTAAAGAAATTATTGGAAAAACACATGGCATTAAATTAAGTATTAAGCCTCCAATGAATGCAAATAATAGAGCTTGTAAGAAAGTAAAAGATGAATCATTAGACGAATTAAGGTCTATGTTCGATTGGATTAGATAATTTTCTGAATCATTAACGGATAGAACTCCACTAATCATTCTAAAATCTTCATAACCCTCAACAAGAGGAACTCTTAACAACCAATTGTTCTCCTCTTTTTTTAAAATTTGCCTACCGGCATGATTTACAATATTTTGATTATCAATAAAGAAAATAACAGAATCTATTTCATTATTATTTGAAAACCTTATATCAATATATTTATCATTTATTTCTGTTAAAACTGGCAATACAGAAGTTGGAACCATTTCATTCCATTTAGCTATGGAAATATCTTCAGATATTTCTTCTAAAGAGGTTTCTATAAATGCTTTTTCTGGGACACATATGTCATCGCATATTAAAAAGTCGATAGCTATTTCGATGTTTGTATTTAAGGTGTCTTTTTTTGTAAATTCAAATGGAAAGATAACAAAATCTTTATATCCATAAGTCATTAGGGGTTCATAGGGAATAAGCTCAGGAGATGGCCATTTAATTTCACCTATTTCAATATTATTGTCTGTTTTCCATTTAACTTTTATTGGTCCACCAGAATCACCTGGATTTTTCCAATAGGTATGCCAGTTTTTTTGCATATCCATTTTGATCCCAATTAGATTTTTTTTATCTTCAGACTGGGAAGTTAACTTTATTAATGAAACTTCAGCGTGGCCAGTATTTATAGACTCTGCATTAACATTTATGAGTAATGTTAATAATAAAAGTGATTTTATTAATTTCATTTTTTATATCTTACTATGCAAAATAAGCAGGGGTGCATTATGCACCCCCATTTCCATAATGTGGAGTATTATTTATTTGAGATTCTTTTTGGTGCTTTAATCTCAATCATTCTAGGTTTCTTTTCATCAGGAATTACTTTCTCAAGATTAACGGTTAATAAACCGTTGACAAGTTCTGCACCTTGAACGATAACATCTTCTGATAAAGTAAATTGTTGTTTAAATGCTCTTTGAGCAATTCCTTGATAAACAACTTTGTTTTCACCATTTATTACTTCAGTTTTTGGTCCGTCATAACTGACAGAAAGAACTCCATCAGCAAGTTCAATTTGAATATCATCTTTAGACAAGCCAGCAACAGCAATTTCGATAGCAAAAAGATTACCGTCTTTGCTAATGTTGTATGGTGGATAGCTTGATGATCTTTCATTAGACTCTGAAAGTCTCTGCAATCTATCAAACAACGGTTCGAACCCTAGTACACGAGTAGTAAAAAATGGGTCTGTAAAATTAAGTATCATAATAGTCCTCCTATAAAAGCGACTTATAATTGCGTATCTTTGAAAGCATACACATTGTTAATGTGAAAATCCTTTATGGCATTTTCATCTACACTTATTTATGAACATAATTATTTTTTTCAAGCTTTATTTTATTCATCATATAAAATATGCTAATAGAAATTCTTTTGTAGAAATTAAAATTTTTTGATAACTTATTAAATATGCGGGTACTTTTATTCTTCTTAGCCACCTTTAGTTCATTTAAATTCATTGCTGATGAAAGTTCTTCAGTTGTTGAAATAGGCCAAACCTGGCACTTGACCTCCAGAAGCAATAAAGCTTCATTGTCTGGCAGTAAAGTTTTATATTTTTTTTCAACTGATGCATATCATACACATCAGGCAAGAATTTTTTCTAACTGGGACAACTTTTCTATTGTTGATTCAAGAAACTTGGTAAGACTTAACAAAGGAGATAGAGTTAAGATTTTAAAAATTAAACACAATCAAAAGGTCTATCAAGTTGAACTTTTAGATGGATATGAAAAGAACAAAAAATATTTTGTAATTAAGGATGATCTTCTTAACGACTTTAAATTAATGGAGAAAAAATGAACTTTAGATTTATAACAATAATAATAGGAATATTTGTCATAACTTCATGTGCTACCACTTCGCTTCAACCAGAAGTAGTATCTAGAGCTGATGCACAAAAACAGCAGTATGTTATTTTTGGAATTATCAATAACGTCAATACAGTTCTTATTGAGGGAAATAGGGAGGCTGGCGCTGCTGCAGGCGCAATAATTGGGGGTAAAATTGGTAAAGAAATAACTGATTCAGAACCAGAAGAGGATATAGCTACAGTTTTAGGTGCCGTAATAGGTTCTTCAATTGGATCAGAGATTGCTGCAGCCAAAAAAGAAGGTGTTGAATTGCTTATAGAGACAGATTCAGGAAATTTTATTTCTATTATCCAAGAAGTTGGAGCCTACTCTTTCTTTAAAGGACAAAAAGTACAGATAATTAAAAGAAATGGTAAATCAAGAGTTATACCTTTTGAATAATGTCAGATGACCTATTTAACCTCATCTATAACAAATCTCTTGACTTGCTATCAAGGCGCGAACATTCAAGAAAAGAACTAAAGGAAAAATTATCATTGCGTTTTCAAAGTGACGACATGATACAAACCGTTCTTGATAAATTAGAGACGAATAATTTAATAAATGAATTAAGATTTGCAGAAGCTTATACTCGAAGCAGAAAAAGAAAAGGTTTTGGACCTAAAAAAATATTTTATGAATTGTCTGCAAAAGGTGTTAAGGAGTCAGTTTCTAATCAAGTAATTTTAGATGAGGGTAATTGGGACAAAGTTGCTAAATCAGCCTTCACTAAAAAATTTAAAAATGGGCCTAGTGAAGAGATTAAACAAAAATTAAAACAAAAGAATTTTCTTCAAAATAGAGGATTTGGTTTTAAAGAAATTGAATCAGTTTTTACTAATGACATGTTATGATTCTTTGCTATGTCTTATGAGGTTTTAGCAAGAAAATATAGACCAACAAATTTTGAAGAAGTTGTTGGCCAAGACCACATAATTAAGGCTTTAGTTAACAGTATTGATCAAAAAAAAATACATCAGGCTTATATTTTTTCAGGTACAAGAGGCGTAGGCAAAACAACTATTGCAAGAATTCTAGCTAAATGCATGAATTGTGAAAGTGACTCTATTCCGACATCAAAACCTTGTAACACATGTTCTAATACGACTGAGATCACAGCAGGTAGAAGTGTTGATTTTTTAGAAATTGATGCAGCCTCAAATACCCAAGTTGAGAAGATAAGAGAATTAATTGAAACCGTAGAATATAAACCCGCAAAAGGAAGATATAAGATTTATCTCATTGATGAGGTTCATATGCTATCTACTGCAAGTTTTAACGCTCTTCTAAAAACGTTAGAAGAACCACCAGCCCATGTAATATTTATATTCGCCACTACTAATCCTGAAAAAATTCCTAAGACAGTTCAATCAAGATGTTTACAACTTAACTTGAAAACTGTAAACGAAGAAACACTTTTTAAACATTTTAAGAAAATTATAGAAAATGAAAAAATTGATTCTGATGATGAGAGTCTTGCATTAATTGCAAATTCTGCAAATGGATCAGTAAGAGATGGTCTTACATTGCTTGATCAAGCTATTGCTAATGGAAATGGTAAACTAAATCAAGATGATGTTAAAAAACTATTAGGAACAATCGATGATTCGTTGTTACTTGAGTTAATAGAGTCTGTTGTTGGAGGAAAAGGTAAGCAAGTTTTTGATGTTTTATCCAAGATAGAAGAATTATCACCAGAATACGATGTAATTTTGAAAGATATTATCTCTATATTGCATCAAATATCATTAGAACATGTTCTGCAAAACTCTCAAGATGATCGCATAAAAAGCATCGCAACCATTATTGATAAAGAATTCTGTCAATTATTATATGAAATATCTATGAATTCATACTCTAAATTCTCGGTACATCCCAGTCCAAAAGAAGCATTAGAAATATGCTTATTAAGAATGCTAACATTTAATCCACTTCAAAAGCTCTCTTCAAGTAATGAATCTAAAAACGATGATAATCCTGAAAAAAAAAGTCTAAAAAAAGTTGATGTCAAAATCGAGACATCAGTAAATGATATAAAAAAAGATGAAATCATTAACAGTAATGATGATTGGATAATCTTATTTGATTCTTTGAGTGTAAGCCCATTTGCAAGAAACTATTTTGGAAGTATGTCATTTCATTCATATTCAGAATTTACCTTAACTCTTGTTGCAAATGAGGATATGGGAGAAGTGCCTGAAAATATAATGACAGAATTTAAATCTAGTCTAAAAGATAAGTTTTCAAATAAAATTGATATAAAAATTAAAACTGGAAGCACGTCTGATTCGCCAATTGCAACTACAAATAGAAGAAATGAAAAACATCAAAGCGATGCTGAAAATAACATAAACTCTGATAAAGATATTCAATCATTTATTAATAAATTTAATGGAAAAATAAAATCTGATACTATAAAACCTATTAAATAAGATGAATCAAGATCTAGTCACAGAACTTATTAATGCATTAACCATACTTCCTGGTGTTGGAAAAAAATCAGCTCAAAGAATGGCACTTTATCTTTTAGATAGAAATAAAGATGGCGCAAGTATTCTAGCTAATACTCTTAATTTAGCAGTTGAAAATATTCAAAGATGCTCGTCTTGCAGAATGTTAACTTCTAATGACTTGTGTAAGGTTTGTTTGGATTCATCTAGAGACGCTAAAAGTATTTGTGTTGTTGAGAGTCCATCTGATGTTCTGGCAATAGAATCGACAGGAGGTTTTAGAGGTAAATATTTTGTTTTACTTGGAAGGTTATCTCCAATCGATGGAATTGGACCTGAAGATCTTGGAATTGATGATCTTTTAAAAATAATTATCAAAAATGAAATTAAAGAGGTTATTTTAGCTACGAGTAGTACTGTTGAAGGAGATGCTACAGCAATATTTATTAAAGATCATGTTAAAAGTGCCAAGGTTTCTAGAATTTCGTATGGAATTCCTATTGGAGGAGAGTTAGAGTATGTTGACGGAACAACTATTGCTAGAGCCATTGAGGGAAGGGTGGAAATAAATGTCGATTAAATCAGATAAATGGATACAAGCCATGTCAGAAAAACATGGAATGATAGAACCATTCTCAGAAAATCAAGTTAGGCTTGATAATGATGGTAATAAATTAATTTCATATGGTGTTTCAAGTTATGGATACGACGTTAGGTGTTCAAGTGAATTTAAAGTTTTTACTAACATACATTCAGCAGTGGTAGATCCCAAATCATTTGATGAAAAAAGTTTTGTTGATATAAATTCAGATGTTTGTGTAATTCCACCAAATTCTTTTGCACTAGCAAGAACAATAGAATATTTTAAGATACCAAGAAATGTTCTTACTGTATGCCTTGGAAAGTCAACCTATGCTAGGTGCGGGATTATAGTAAATGTAACACCGCTAGAACCTGAATGGGAGGGCCATGTTACTTTAGAATTTTCTAATACTACTAATTTACCTGCAAAAATTTATGCTGGAGAGGGTGTTGCACAGATGCTTTTTTTTGAATCTGATGAAGAGTGTGAAATAAGTTATAAAGATCGAGATGGTAAATATCAAGGACAAACTGGGGTAACACTACCCAAGACTTAACAGCTTAACAAGCTCCAATTTATTTGTTCTTTCAGGGCTTGTATCAATTATTTTTGTAAACATATATTCTAATTCTTTGGCCAAATAATATTTAACTGTTCTTTCACTACCAATTCGAGATCGCTCTACAATAATACAATTCAGTTTTTTATTTTCAAACAAACACTCTTCTTCACCTTTAACAATGAAACGATAATTTTTTGATCCGCCTGCTTCCATATCAATTATATTTAAATCAAAATCTTTAATACCATCTTTGACAAAAGTTCTAATCATAATCTGAACATTTAAAGGATCAAAGATACCCTTTTCTTTATCAATGTTACTCTGCCAAACATTCACACCGCTAGATTTAATAATATTTGCATCATAATTAAATTTAACCGACTGATTTCTATTTAAAAATTTTGGTTTTATTTTGATGTCATAGCTATCTGCAATTACTTGTTTGTTAGTTATTGCAAATATTGAAGAAAAATACATACTCGCTAGAAGATTAGAAGCTTCAAAGCTTATCTCGTAACCATTATTGTATTTCTTAAATGTTCTAGTTCCAGTTATCGATATCTCTTCGGAGTCAAAATTATACTTTGCTGAATAAGCAGGTATATCGGCAGATAAGAAGCCAATTGAAAACAATAAAAATAAAAAATATTTTTTAGAAGGCATAATTTTTTATAATGAATTTTTTATCATTTTGATTGTTTAGCTCAAATTTTACTATTTCATTTTCAAGGGTGACTTTTTTATTAATAATAAGATTAATAATTTCAGGTAAAAGTAAATGCTCAACTTTGTGTATACGCTCAGTTAGTTCATCCAATGTTTCATTTCCTTTAATTTTGATAACGCCTTGAGCTATTAATGGGCCTGCATCTAACTCAGAAGATACATAATGAATAGATACCCCATGAATTTTATCTTTGTTAAGCAGCACCTTCTCATGAGTATTTAAACCAGGATATAGAGGCAAAAGTGATGGATGAAGATTAATCATAATGTTACCAAAATTTTTTGTTATTTTTTTACCAAGTATCCTCATAAAACCCGCCAAAACTATTACATCAGGATTTATCTGCACCAAACTATCTTCTAGGGCTTGGTCAAAATCTTCTCTTGAATCAAAGTTTTTATGATTGATTGTTTTTGATGAGATATTAAATTTTTTTGCGCGAACCAATCCATATGCTTTGGGATTATTTGATATTACTTTTATGACATCTCCATCAATAATATTTTGATTACATGCATCAATAATAGCTTCTAGATTAGAACCACTACCAGAAATAAGAACCGCTATTTTTTTCATTTATTTTTATTAAAGATAAATTACAGAGTCAGTATTCTCTTTTTTAATCAACTCACCAATAACAAAATTTTTATAACCCATCTTAGTTATTCTTTCACATATTATATTAACTTCATCTTTATCAACAAAAATGACCATTCCTATTCCACAATTAAATATTCTATACATATCACTTTTTGATATATCACCTTCTTTTTCAAGCCATTTAAAAATATCAGGAAATTCCCATGAGCCAGTATCAATCTTTATAGCAAGATCTTTGGTAATTGACCTTGGTAGGTTTTCTGTTAAACCGCCACCAGTTATATGAGCTAAAGAGTTGATTTTTTCATTTTCAATTAAATCCATAACAAGTTTTGGATATAAAATTGTTGGCTTAAGAGACTTTTTAACAATTTCTTCCTTTACCTCCATAGTTGCATTTGAATTTTCTATAATTCTTCTAATTAAAGAAAAACCATTTGAGTGAGGACCACTTGATTCAATTCCTATTAGAACATTGCCATCTTTGACATTGGTATTAGTAATAATTTTATCTTCATCAACACAACCAACAGAAAATCCAGCTAAATCAAAATTATTATCAACATAATGTCCAGGCATTTCAGCCGTTTCACCACCTAGGAGTGCACAACCAGAATCAATGCAAGCCCTAGAAATACTTTTAATAACAATTGATGCCTCATCAACATCTAGTTTTGAGGATGCATAATAATCTAAAAAGAAAAGAGGTTTAGCTCCGCATACTATTAAATCATTGACACACATTGCTACCAGATCTTGCCCAATACCAGAAAGATCTTTATATTCTTGTGCCAAAGAGACCTTTGTTCCAACCCCATCTGTGCATGCGACTAAAACTGGATTTTGAATATCTTGATCTAACTTATACATACCAGCGAAACCACCGATATTTCCTAGAACATTTAAATTATGCGATGCAGCCACATCTTCTTTAATTTTTTCAACTAGATCATTACCAGCATTAATATCAACACCTGATAATTTGTAAGGATCATTGTCTATAATTTCTTTTGTCATTTAGAATACCCTATGGGATATCAATAATCATGCAACATATAAAACATATCATATTTTGCCTTATTATCTTTTCTAATACATGCTTTGGAAAGGAGTTTGATGAACTTTTTGTAGTTTATGATCCAATCGACAACCCATCTAAAATAGAAAAATCTATCAATAATTCATTTAATACTATGATTTATAGGCTTAGTGGAACAAACTCGCCATCAAATATCTGGAAGATTATAAATGCAGGTAATTCTAGAAAAGATTTTATTAAAAGCTATTCTATTAAAAACATTGAAAACATAAGCTATTTAGAGGTAAATTTTAATAAGAATTTATTAATATCCAAATTTAATGATCTTTCAATTCCCATCATTGGAAAATCAAGACCCGTCATTCTTTTCCTTATAAACATAGATTCGGGATTATCAGATCCTTACTTTTTAACATTTTCTGAAAATAAATTTTCATTAGACTTACTTATACAAAATTACCTTAAACAATCTGCTTCTTCAAGAGGTGTATTTTTAGAACTTCCAGAGCTTGATCTCTTAGATCAAAATGAATTTGATAATTATGGAAAGCTAATTAATAAGTATAAATACATATCCGATAAGCATGATTTTGATGACTTAATTAACATAAATATTTCAAAAACAGGAATAGAGACCTGGTCTGTGAGTGGAGATATTGAGTTTGAGATATCTAGCAAAAAGCTTGATGGTTTATTTATGGATCAATTTACTGAATTAACTAATGTTAGAGTTAATGAGTTACTTCAAATGGAGCTTATTAATACAAAAAAAGTTAATCTGGTTAATGTTTCAATTCAAAATATATTCACTTATGAAGATTACAAAAAATCAAAAGAAGTTATTGAAGGAATGGTAACTACAAAAGAAATTAATATAAATAAATTTAATAAAAATACAATTTCTTATCAATTATCTATTTTTGGAGATATTAATTCTTTAACTAATGAATTTATTAATAATAATTTTTTTCAAGTGAAAAATTCTTCAATTGAAAATTTGAGTATAGATTTGAGTTATATCAAATGAGTAAATACTTTATTTTTATTCCAAATCTTTTATCAATAATTAGGATTGGGCTTATATACCCAATTTTAAATAATATTTACTTAGGTAATTTTGAGATAAGTATATTTTTCTTTTTAATAGCCTCTATTACAGATGCTTTAGATGGATTTATTGCCAGAAGGATGAACTGGCAAACAGATCTTGGAGTCCTATTGGATCCAATTGCTGATAAGTTTCTATTATCTGGTACCGTATTTATTTTATGGTTGAATCAATATATTCCCTTTTATATTTTTGTAATTTTTATAAGTAGGGATATTGCCATTTTATTAGGTGCTGCTATTCAAATGACCTTAATTGAAGCAAGCACTCCTTTACCCAATTTTTTAGGAAAAATGACGACAGCTTTACAAATAATTTATATAGCAATAGTTTTTCTAAAAGAAATATTTGATATCAACTTACCCCTTATAGGACTAGATATATTCATAATAATTATCACAATATTGAGTTTGCTTGTTTATGCATATAATTGGTTCAAAGATATAAAAATTTTTCATAATGAGTAAACCCCAGCAACTTACATTCCCATGGAATAAGCCTAATAAATCCACATTTGATGAATTTTATTTCGATAAAAATAATTTAGCTATTAAAGACATATTATTAAGTGAGGAAGATCTATTTTTGTATGGAGTCGAACAGACAGGAAAGTCATTTTTGCTCCAATCAGCATGTAATCACTTAGCTTTAAAAGAAAAGCCATCTTTATATGTGCCAATAAAAGAAGTAAAGCAGTATGGGTCAGGCTTTATTGAATCTTTGGATCAACTTAATCTTATATGCATTGATGATGTTGATTTAATATCTTCTGATCAAGAATGGGAAATAGCATTATTTAATTTAATAAATAATTGCTTTTCTTCAAATTGTAGGATAATTTTTTGTTCTTCCATCAATCCATCAAATATCAATTTTAAACTCAAAGACTTAATATCAAGACTCAGAAAAATAGATCACGTTGAACTTATGCCAGTGAAGGAAGATAAATTGCCTGAAGCAATAAAATTTATTGCAAACTTAAGATCAATTAATTTGGGTGATAAAGAGATAAAATATTTATTAACCTATTCTGATAGAAGTATGTCTAGCTTAATTGATGCAATTAACAAGTTAGATGACTTATCAATGCAATTGAAAAGAAAAATTACAATTCCATTAATTAAAGAAATTATTTAAAGAAAAAGAATTCGCAATCAAAACAATAAGAAATATTATTTATATCTTTTTCTTCATCTATAAATTTATATTCCTTGCTAAAAAAACTTATTAATTTTTTTGAATTTTTACTCAAGCTGGACTCAATATTTATATTTTTTAGAAATTCTGAAATAAAAATATCAAACGGATCCATTTTTTCATAGTATCTTACAACTTTATAATCTTCTATATTAGCCATAACAGATGCTGAATTTAATGCATCATCAAGGCCGCCAATCTTATCGACAAGACCAAGTTGTATTGCTTTTTCTCCTGACCATATTCTTCCTTTAGCAATTGCATGAACTTCTTCATAAGGCATTTTTCTATTTTGTGAAACTTTAGTAACAAATTTTTCATATATGTCATCAACTCCTGCTTGAATTGATTTTGTTACATTTTCTGGCATTGCTATTCTTGGATCCCATTCATTTGCTTTAGTTGAGCTTACTCCGTCTACTTGAACACCAGCCCATTCATATATACCTTCAACGGTTGGGATAAAGCCATACACACCAATTGAGCCTGTTAACGTTTCTTTTTTTGCCCAAATTTCATCTGATAAAGTTGTAACCCAAACTCCTCCAGAAGCTGCTATATCTCCCATAGAGCTTACAATAGGGCGGCCGGTTTCCTTAAATTCGTTTAGAGCATTAGTTATCAATTCGCTTGCATAAACGCCTCCACCAGGACTATTAACTCTTAATACTAATGCTTTTACAGATTTATCTTTAATTGCCTTTTGAATATTTTTTACGATAGTATCTGAACCAGCAACTCCATAAATTGACTTACCGGTAGCAATACCACCCTCAACATGAATGACTGCTATTTTATTTTTAGACTCTTTCTTTTCCTTTTCTATAGTAGATAAATAACTGTAAATGCTTACAGAGTCAGGAAGCTCATTGATATCACTTTCTTCATTCGGAAACTCATCAAAAAACCAATGTCTAAATTCTTCTTCAGTAAAGACCATATCAACAAGACCTTTTTCTAATGCTATTTCTGATACCTCAGGACTTTCCATAGCTAGTTCCCAATAAGCATCTCCGTATTCTTGAATAGATCCATTGGGAATATTTCTTGCAGACTCCATATATGTTGTCATTTTTTTCCATAACGGATCAGCAAAATCACTCCAAGCGATTTTATCTTCATCTGACATATCAGTTCTAGTAAATGGTTCAGGACCAGTCTTAAAGTCGCCTGCGATGAAGACATGATAATTTAGCTTTATATTTTCATAGAAATCTTTGTAATACTCGCGTTTTCTTGAAAATCCAAAAGAGGATATAGATCCATACTTGTTTAATATTATTTCATTTGCTTGTGAACTTATTAGGTAAGCATTATTTCCATAATTTTGGCCATAAGCTATAACTCTTTTGCCATTGTCTTTTATATTTTTAATTGCGTCTGCAATTTCAAATGCAGATGCATAATACATACCAAGTTCAGTAACATTAATGTATACAGCAGCAAGATTTTCATCGTTTGCTGCACTGCTTAGAACTTCTAGCAAGTCTTCCAGTTTATGTTGTTTGACATCAGTTGAGCCAAGAAGTAATGCATCTATAGATGAAGGAGAGTTTATTGAATTATCAACGACAACTCCAACCGGCTTAAACCACAGCACTTTATCTTCGGTAATTATCTTATCTTCTTCTGCAAAATATGAACCAACTCCACCTAGAATAGAAAATGTAATAACAACCAAAACTATTGCAGTGAATGTATTCAATAATATCTTTCTTGTTAAAGTTAAAAATTTGTCAGCTTTAGACCATAAAGATTGTGCTTTACTCATAATATTCTCCTAAGGGGATTTGATAATATGTTATTAGTTCGACCAAGTAAACGCATTTTAGTTAGCATTATTGATTATTTTTGGACCAAACATGATATGTATGAATAATGAAATAATTATTATGACTTCTGCTATATCTAACCAATACGACGCTGTTCCAAATACCCGAAGAGATGAAGACAAGAAATAGATTATTAATACAAAGCAAAACCATTGATATGTTTTAATCCAAAGTTTATTTATATAAAAATAAAATATTAGAAGAGGTATAACCCAAACGATATATGATTCTATGGGGATTCTAGCCAGTATCACATTCACAAACTTCAAAACAAAGAGACTAATAAAAAGAAAATGAGTAAGGTATTTATATTTTTCTAATTTAACCATTTAAGTTGATAATTAAATTTGCAAGACGCATTCCTGTTTTTCTTGCAATTTCATACTCATCTTTTGTAAGTTCGTTTGAAGAGTTAAAATTTTCTACATGAGTAGGTCCATAAGGTGTGCCACCTGATTTGGTCTTGTTAAGCTCATCTACAGAGTATGGAGTGCCAGCAATTAACATCCCTTGATGCAGCATGAATGTAATCAAATTAAACAAAGTGCTTTCTTGTCCTCCATGCATAGAACTTGTAGATGTAAAAGCAATTCCAGGCTTGTTTTCTAAAGCATTTGTTGCCCAAAGATCTCCTGTTGAGTCTAAAAAGTATTTCATTGGAGACGCCATTGAGCCAAATCTAGTCGGAGATCCTATAGCCATGCCTCCACAATTAATTAAGTCGTCTTTAGTGCAATAAATTTCTCCTGTGTCAGGGATGCTCGGATCAACTTTTTCGTTTTTTGAAGACACTTTTGGAACAGTTCGAATCTTTACTTTTATGTTTGACTCTTCTGCACCATCAGCAATTGCATGAGCAAGATTCTTTACAGAACCAGAAGCTGAATAAAATAATATTAATAAAAAATTCTTTTCCATGTTTACTTTTAAAGTTTTAATTATATTATGTATGCGATGAAGCATAAGATTATACAACTTTTCTGTTTATTCATTATCATAAGTTGTCAGAATAATGATATAGAAATTTTCAACGGCAGTGACTCCAACCTTTCTAAAATGAATGGTAATTGGGTTGTGATAAATTATTGGGCTGATTGGTGTGCACCATGCATTAAAGAAATTCCAGAGCTAAATGATTTTGCTCAAGAAAATAAAGATTTATTGGTTTATACCTTTAATTTTGATCAACTTGAGGTTGATGACCTAGAACCTATTGCTAATAAATTTAAAATTGAAGTTCCTTCATTAATATCACATCCAAGAGATATATGGGGTATACAAACACCGCCAGCAGTTCCAGCAACTTTTTTCATAAATCCAAACGGTAAGCTAGTTCTTTCTTTATTCAGACCTCAAACAAAAGACGATTTAAATGAGATTATTTCTGATTTAAAAGAAGCTTTTTTAAAAAATTCTCCTGAATTATAAGCTCGGGATTAATTCTTATTTTTTCAAAATAAACTGTCCAATGAAGATGAGGCCCAGTTACTCTTCCAGTTGAACCGATCGCACCAATTTTTTGTCCCTTTTCGACTATTTGATTTTCTTCAATACTCACCTTAGATAAATGACTATACGAGGTTAATAAACCATAGCCATGATCAATAACAATATAATTACCAGAGTAAAAAAAATTGCCAACTAAAATTATGTTTCCCTTGGCAGGGGATACAACAGCAGTTCCTTCTGGTGCTGCAATATCTAACGATAGATGAGGTGACCTAGGCTTATCATTTATAAATCTTTTTTTACCATATCTACTAGATATTATTCCCTCTACAGGTTTTATAAGATTAAAATCAGGCTTAATATTTCTAGTATATGTATTTAACGTTTCCTTAATAATCTTTGATTCTTTAAAAGCTCTATCCGAATCTTCTTTATTAAGATCTACCAAAGAAGTATTTTCAATAGATATTCTTGATTCACCAAAATCCCTTTTATTTATATAAATACTCTTGCCTTCATGTTTTATATATTCCCCTTGATTGCTATATGGAAGCGGGATTAATTGATAGAGTGAACCTTCAATGCTGATGGCATAATCAATCCCCTTAAGACTCTCTTCAACCTTAACAGCAATTATTTGTCCTGGATCACCAGATAATTCAGCATTAATATCAATAATAAATAAAGATGCAATTAATGTTAAGCAGTAAGATTTATTAATTATTATTTTTAACTTCGACATCAATAGTCCCTTTACTTAATCTAGCTGTTAACGTCTGACCTTTATCAACTTGTTTATAAGATTTTATAGCTTCACCTTTTTCATTTAATACAATCGCATAACCTCTATCTAATATTGATAAAGGATTTAGCATCTCAATACTCTTTAATAGTTCTTTTAGATTATTTTTCTTTAAAAATATTTTTTCTTTTATATTTCTTTTTAGGTTTATTAAATGCAAATCAATTTTGTTTGATATTATTTGAAGCTTTGAAATGGGATTATTGTGATTGATATTCGTTAATATTTTTTCAATCTGACCCTTCTTGCTTGATATTATCATTAATTGTTGTTGCTGAATTCTTAAATCTAAGTTGTCTAAATTTTGAGATTTCTCTCTCAATAGGGTTAGCGGGTTCTTCAATTTAGAATTATTTAACTTAACAAGTTGGTTTAATCCATTTATATAATTAGAAATATTTCTGAATATCTTAGTTTTGATTATTTCTAATTTATCTTGAATTTGAAAACTAAACTCTGTTACTAGTTCTGCAGATGCAGTAGGGGTCGGAACTCTACAGTCACTAACAAAATCACAAATAGTAAAATCAATCTCATGCCCAACCCCAGAAATTACTGGTATTGGATAAGAAAATATTTCTCTAGCTAAATCTTCATTGTTAAAACACCACAAATCCTCTATAGATCCACCGCCTCTGGAAACTATTACGACATCAATTAAATTGTCTGGATTGTTTGAATTGAAATTCATTATTCTGCTTAAAGCATTTATTATTGACACATGCGCTGCATCTCCTTGAACCATAGCCTCGCTGAGTGATACTTGAGAATTCGGTGCTCTTCTTTTAACTGTTGAAATAATATCTTGAAAAGCTGCAGTTGAATGTGAAGTGACTACTGCAATATGCTTTGGAGAGTTTGGAATAATCTTTTTTTTTGCTTGATCAAATAGACCCTCTTGTTCTAATTTTTTTTTAAGAACCTCAAATTTCTGCATCAGATTACCAGCGCCTGCTGGCTCAATACTTTTAACGATGAGTTGGTAGTCACCCCTAGCTGCGTAGATACTCACCTGACCTTTTAAGACGCATTGATCTCCATTTTCTGGTGAAAAATTTAATTTTATATTTTGATTCTTAAACATTGCACATCTAATAGCACCACTTTCATCTTTTAAAGTGAAATATATATGCCCTGAACTAGGCCTAGATAAATTTGATATTTCACCAATTACAGAAACATTACTAAAATTATGCTCAAGTAAATATTTTGCAGATTTATTTAATTCTCCTACTGAGATAATTTCATCATTCTGAATTACAATGTCTTCAACCATATTTAAATTATATCTTTATGAAAGCTAATTTTCATCGAACTAATTACTTTCTTATTTTGTCTCTTGGCGCAATGCTTATTGGCTTTGCTCCAATTTTTGTTAAATGGAGTTTGTTATCATCATCTGCAATTGCTTTCTACAGAATGTCGCTGACGATACCTTTCCTATTTGGCCTAAATTATTTATTAAATGGTAGATTAAAATTTCGAGTTAAGAATAAAAGGACAATTATTTATGCTGCCTTTGCTTCACTTGCTTTCACCACCGATTTAACTTTATGGCACTATAGCATGGGTATAACATCTGTATCTAATGCAACAATAATTGTAAATTCAGCGCCAATCTTTGTAGCAATCCTTTCTTTCATATTTTTCAAAGAAAAACTATCAAAGGGTTTTGTTGTTTCGTTCTTAGTAACATATCTTGGGATAGTGGGATTAATTTATTACTCTAATAATTATATAAATGGAAAAATCTTAGGCGATATTTTATGCATGATTGCAGCATTTTTTTACGCTGTATATTTGTTGGTAATTGCGCGATTGGGAAAAGAAAATTCATTAAATATAATTTTTTATACAACTCTTTTTTGTTGTCTATTTTCTATAATTCCAATGATAATTGAAGGTGGTGATATATTCCCATCGTCAAAGTTTGAATGGATAAATCTTCTTTTACTAGCTGTTCTATGCCAGTTAGGAGGACAATACCTAATAACTCATGCAATAGGAAAGATATCAGCATCAGAAGGATCAATAGGCTTATTAATGCAGCCTATAACAGCAACGATTCTTGCAGCCTTTTTGTTTAATGAGATATTAAATATTACTCAAATAATATTTGTTTTTGTGGCTCTGTTTGGAATATATTTAGCAAGAATAAATTTATCAAATAAACAACAAAAACAAACCTAATAATAGTATTATTAGCACCCTTAATTATTAATTAAGTTGGAAAGGGTGATTAGCTCAGTTTGGTAGAGCATCTCGTTTACACCGAGAGGGTCGGCAGTTCGAACCTGTCATCACCCACCATTTTTTGGGTTGACCTTTTATCTAAAGAAGATATTATTCAATCCATTGTTAAGTGGTCCGGTAGTTAAACGGTTATAATTCCGCCCTGTCACGGCGGCGTTCGGGGTTCGATTCCCCGTCGGACCGCCATTTATTTATTGATATGAATACGTTAATAATAAGTTTACTCATCCTTTGTTACTCATTGGTATTAGGTATCATTTTTGCTCAAGTTCTTTTAACTGCTCCTGTAGTTTTTAAAGTTTTAGACAACCAAAACGCTTCTAAATTTTTAAGAAAAATCTTTCCAAGATACTACCTATTACTTTTTTTAATAACTATATTGGCTTTATTGATATCTTATTTATTTTTTGACACATTTGATATTTTGGCCGCCATAGTTGCAGTTAGTTTTTCTTTTTTAGGATTTATAATTATCCCTTTAACAAATAGTGCTAGAGATAGGGGTTGGGATAAGCTTTTTAAATGGTTACATAATTTAAGTGTATTTAATACATTGGTTATTATGGTTGTAGCAATCATTCAAATTTTTAGAGCTACAACTCTCTAAACTTTATAATACTGATGAACACATCAAATAAAGTTGCAGTCCTAGGCGGTGGAAGCTTTGGAACAGTTCTTGCCAATCTTGCTGCTTCAAATGGTTATAAAGTATCTTTATGGGTAAGAGATTCAGAACAAGCCCTTAGAATAAATTCTGAGGGAGCAAATACTTCATATCATCCTGAATTAAAACTTTCTGAAAATATCTTAGCATCTGAAAATTTAAATGAAGTTGTTAAAGATGCAGCAGTTGTTTTTATTGCTACACCGAGTATTGTTTTCGAGCAAATAGTAAATAGACTATCTCAAAGCATAGAGGATGATGCTTATTTAATTTCATGCACTAAAGGCATTCTCGACAATCCCTTTAGACTACTTTCTGAAGTTATTTTATCTAGAATGAAGAATTCAGTTGGAGTTTTGAGTGGCCCCAATTTAGCAAAGGAAATAGCAGAAAATAAAGTTGCAGGTACAGTTATAGCTAGTGACAATGAAGAACTATTAGATGTTGTCAAATCAATTCTGTCTTCTAAAACATTTAAAATTTTTTCAAGTAATGACATAAAAGGTGTTGAGCTCGCTGGGTCATTAAAGAATATTTATGCAATTATTTGCGGAATGGCCGAATCTCTCAACGTCGGAGAAAATGCAATTGGGTTGATCCTTACCAGAAGCATGGCTGAAATGAGCAGATTCTCGGTAGCGAAGGGCGCAAATCCTGTAACATTTCTGGGATTGTCAGGAATGGGAGATCTTGTTGCAACATGTATGTCTAACTTATCTCGCAATTACCAACTTGGTCTCAATTTAGGAAAAGGAATGACACTATCACAGGCAAAAGTTCAAGTAGGACAAGTTGCTGAAGGCATTAGAACTCTTGAAGTAATAAGAAATGAATCAAAAAGACTCGATATAAAAATGCCGCTAGTTGAATCTATGTATAATATAATTAAAAAAAATGCATCACCAGATTCACTTATAAAAGATTTAATAAATAATCCAATCGAAGTTGATGTAGAATTTAACAAATAGACTATGAATACGATTAATAAAGACGAAATTTTAAAATCAAGCAAATGGATAAGATTCATTTTTATGGTGATATATGCTTTTGCTATTAACTTTGCTTTGACAATTTCAATTGGATTAGCCTTTGTTCAATTTTTATTTGTTTTATTTACATCAAAAGTTAACACTTCGATAGCCAATGTTAATTCATATATCATTGAATTCTTTGATGACTCTCTTGCCTTTTTGTTATTTCAGACTGAAGAAAAGCCATTTCCGTTTAAAAATAATTCAAACGAAGAAGAGGTTGTTATCGAAGCAGATGAAATTGAAGAATCATCATCAGAACAATCTGAAAATTAATCCATTATAGATTTTTCAGCTGACTGCAATGTTTGCAGTATCAAAGTATTAATGGTCATTGGCCCAACTCCTCCGGGAACTGGCGTGTATGCGCTCGCAATATTCTCAATATTATCAAGATCAATATCTCCACATTTCTCTGGATGATATCCAGCATCTATAACAATCGCCCCTTCTTTTATCCATTCTGACTTTATAAATCTTGGAATACCAACAGCACCAACAATCAAATCAGCATTATTTATTATGGATTCAATATTTTGTGTTCTTGAGTGGCAAATTGTTACTGTTGCATTCATATTAAGTAGCATCATAGCCATAGGCTTTCCAAGTATTGGACTTCTGCCTACAACAACTGCATTTAGCCCTTGTACTTTAAGTTCATAATGCTTAATTAATCTTATTATTCCTGCTGGTGTGCAAGATCCATATGCATCTATACCCATAGACATATTGCCGAAACCTAAACAAGTTACTCCATCAACATCCTTTCTTATATCAATAGCATCAAAACAAAGCCTTTCATCAATCTGATCAGGAACTGGATGTTGAAGTAAGATTCCATGGACTTTTTTATCATTATTTAATGACCTAATAGTATTCAATAATTCTTCAGTAGTTGTGGTTTCTGGTAATTCAACTGCTATTGACTCCATCCCAACTCTTGCACAAGTATTTCTTTTCATTTTTACATAAGTCTCAGAAGCAGGATCACTCCCAACCAGAATTGTGGCTAATGTCGGTTTTATATTATGTTTAGAAAGCTCATTCACCTTTTCTTTAATTGTATTTTCAGAAATTTTGGAGAGTTCTTTTCCATCTAGAATTAATGCTGTCATGCTAGTATTATCTCATTAATTAATATTTATGCCCATGACGATTGCTTATTTATTGTATTAACTTTAATATTTGCATCCTCGGGGTATAGCGCAGTCTGGTAGCGCACTCGCTTTGGGAGCGAGTGGTCGTAAGTTCGAATCTTACTACCCCGACCATGCGCCTGTAGCTCAGCTGGATAGAGCAACTGCCTTCTAAGCAGTGGGTCAGGAGTTCGAATCTCTTCAGGCGCGCCATTTTTTATATATTATGTATAGAGTTGCAGCCTTATATAAATTTTCAAGAATTTTGGATCCTTTCAAGCTCCATAACGAACTTCGTCTAAGATTAAAAAATCTCTCCATCCATGGAACTCTTCTAATCGGTGAGGAGGGCATAAACGGGACAATTTCTTCTTCTAATGAAAATCTATCTTTAGCTATTGATTACATTAAAAGTATAAAAGGTTTTGAAGATTTAGACGTAAAGCTATCTTCTTCAGATAAAAAACCATTTATAAGACTCAAAGTAAAATTAAAGAAAGAAATTGTGACCATAGGAGATGAATCAATAGATCCTACTGAAATAGTTGGAGAATATGTTGAGTCAAAAGATTGGAACAGTCTGATTGATCATAAGGATACTATTGTTATAGATACAAGGAACAATTATGAATTCTCAATTGGCACATTCAAAAATAGTTTAAACCCTAAAACAACAAAATTTAGAGAGTTTCCTAAATGGATAAATAGACAGAAGTTTACCCCTGAAGAGAAAAAGCATAAAAACATTGCAATGTTCTGCACGGGAGGTATTAGGTGTGAAAAAGCATCTTCTTTAATGAAAAAAGAAGGGTTTAAAAATGTTTATCATCTTAAGGGCGGCATCTTAAAATATTTTGAGTCAGTTCCTTTAAATAAAAGTAGATGGGAGGGTGAATGCTTCGTATTTGATGACAGGGTTTCTGTTAAGCATGATTTATCTGAGGGTACTTATGATATGTGTCACGGTTGTAGAATGCCCATTACTAGAGATGATAAAAAATCTAAAAAATATATTCGTGGAGTTGCATGCCCAAGTTGTTTTGACAAGACTTCAAAAGAACAAAAATCAAGATATATGAGCAGACAAAAACAAATTGATTTAGCTAAAGAGCGGAATCAAAAACATATAGGACCAAAAGAAGAAATATTTAATTAATGCTATGAATTATCCAGTTTTATATTCATTTAAAAGATGCCCATATGCGATGAGAGCAAGAATGGCATTAAAACTTGCAGATATTAAGTGCGAACTTAGAGAGGTAAGATTAAACAATAAACCAAATCATATGCTTGAAGTTTCTCCAAAAGGAACTGTTCCAATCCTGATATTAAAAGATAATGTTATTGATGAAAGCATAGAGATCATTAATTGGGTTTTAACTAAGGCTGATCTATTTAAAAATGATATATCACAAGATCAAATGGACCTTAGTGAGGAAATAATATTAATCTTCGATAATAAATTTAAATATCATTTAGATAGATACAAGTATTCAACTAGATATGAGGACGCAGATATAGAGTTCCATCAAAACAAGTGTCTAAATATTTTGCATGATCTTGAGAAAATAATTTCCGATGGTGATTGGGTTTTCGGTGATAAATTGAATAAATTAGATATTTCAATATTACCATTTATTAGACAATATAGAATAGCTAATCCAGTATGGTTTGACTCTCAAAGAGAAATTTGTAAAGTTCAGAAAATTCTCAGAAATTTTTTAGATTCAAAATTGTTTATAGAAATAATGCAAGTATATGATGTTTGGGAGGAGGGGTCAGATCCGACTTATTTCCCAATATAAATTCCTAAAAAATAATAATATATTAGCAATAACAAAAAAATAGATAATAATTTTTTTTAAACTATAATAGCGAGTCTTGTGGCGGGCGTAGCTCAGTTGGTTAGAGCGCTGGATTGTGGCTCCGGAGGCCGTGGGTTCGAACCCCATCGCTCGCCCCATTATAAAAAGGTAAATATGAAAGTAACAATAAAAAAATTAAAAGACTTAGAGAGAAAAATTACTGTATCTGTTCCAGTTGATAGCTATGACGCTAAATTCAGCTCTAAAATAAAAAATATCAAAACCAAAGCAAAAATTGATGGATTTAGAAAAGGCAATGTTCCAAATGATGTTCTTGAACAAAGGTATGGTCAATCAATTCATAATGAAGTTATCAACGAATTGATACAAGAGTCCTATCCTAAAGCAATCACTGATAATGATCTAAGGCCGGCTGCATCTCCTCAGGTATCAATTGATTCTGAAGATTCAAAAAAACCAATTATTTACTCTGCAATAATTGAGGTGTTTCCAGAAATAAAGCCTAAGTTTTCTAGATGGACTAACTATGAAGAATTTGAAATAAAAGTTGATGATACAGATATTGATCTTGCAATTGCCGATATCAAAAAAAGATATGGAGAATGGAAAGATGTTAATAGAGAGGCAAGACTAGATGATCAAGTAATAATAGACTTTACTGGAAAGATTGACGGTGAAGAATTCGAGGGTAACTCTTCACAAGACTTTAAGCTTGTTTTAGGAAGTAATTCTATGATTCCTGGTTTCGAAGATAATATTATTGGCAAAAAACCATCTAAATTTTCCATAGAGTGCACTTTTCCAGATGACTATTTTAAGAAAGATTTAGCTGGAGTTGCTGCAGAGTTTGAAATTAATCTTAAAAGTGTGCAACAAATCACTGAAGCAAAGGTTGATAAAGATCTATTTGAAAAATTACAAATGGAAATAAAAGATAAAAATGAATTTAGAGATGAAATATCTAAAAGAATGCAAAATGAAGTTCTTGCTCAAGAAAAAGAACTTACAAAAGAGTCAATATATGAAACTTTACTAAAAACTAATAATTTTAAATCTCCAAATTCTACAATTAATGAGCAAGCAGACCTCATGAGAAAAGATGCGTTAATGAGAATAGGACATACTGAAGATAATGCTGGGGAAGATTTATTTCCTATTGATACATTTTTAGAAAAAGCTGAAAAAAGAGTTAAGCTTGATCTATTATTTGCAGAATTAATCAAACATTTTGAAATAAAGGTAGAAAAAAAAGATATTGATGCTTTTATTGAAGAAGAGTCGAAAAGATACAAAGATGCTGAGCAATACAAACAATGGATTTCTGGACAACCACAGCAACTTGATCAATTTAAAATGATTGTTCTAGAGAGACAATTAGTTGAAAAACTAAAAAATGTTCTTAAATCAAAGAAGAAAGTGATAAAATTTTCTGAATTAGCTAACAAATAGGTTTTTATTATGACAGATATTCATTCAGCGCTTATACCTATGGTGGTAGAACAGACACCAAGAGGTGAAAGATCTTTTGATATATATTCACGTCTTTTAAAGGAAAGAGTTATTTTCTTATCAGGACCAATCGATGACTATATATCTAACCTTGTTGTTGCTCAATTATTGTTTTTAGAATCTGAGAATCCTGATAAAGATATATCTATTTATATAAATTCACCTGGCGGAAGCATTTCTGCGGGACTAGCAATTTATGACACTATGCAGTTTATAAAACCTTCGATATCAACAATGTGTATTGGACAAGCTGCAAGCATGGGGGCTCTTCTTCTAGCTGGCGGTGACAAGAAAAAGAGGTTTGCTCTTCCAAATTCCAGAATAATGATCCATCAACCTCTTGGAGGATTCCAAGGTCAGGCATCTGATTTTGAAATTCACGCAAAAGAAATATTACATATGAAAAAAATTGTAAATGAAATTCTTGCAAAGCATACTGGTCACACAATCAAGAAAATTGAAAAAGACACAGACAGGGATAATTTCCTTGATGCTAATGCTGCAAAAGGATACGGAATTATTGATAAAATATTAGAACAAAGAGGATAGAATGAAAGTTGAATCACAATCAGATAAATTACATTGTTCATTTTGTGGCAAGTCCCAAGATGAAGTAAAAAAGTTGATTGCTGGCCCAAGTGTTTATATTTGCAATGAGTGCGTAGATCTATGTAATGACATTATTGAAGAGGAAATAAAAAATGATGAAGAGTCACCATATGATCAATCACTTTCACCACTAGAAATATATAATCAACTTGACGAATATGTTATTGGTCAAGAAAAAGCTAAGAAAATTTTATCTGTAGCAGTTTACAACCATTACAAAAGACTTAAAAAAGTCAAATCTAAGGATGATGTTGAATTGCAAAAAAGTAATGTTTTATTGTTGGGACCAACTGGAAGTGGAAAAACTTTATTAGCTCAGACTTTAGCAAAAATTCTCAATGTTCCATTTACAATCGCTGATGCAACAACATTAACTGAAGCTGGCTATGTTGGAGAGGATGTTGAAAACATCATACAAAAACTCTTACAAAAAGCTGACTATGATCCTGAAAAAGCAGAATTAGGCATAGTTTATATTGACGAAATAGATAAGATTGCTAGAAAATCAGACAACCCATCCATCACTAGGGATGTCTCAGGAGAAGGAGTTCAGCAAGCCCTTTTAAAGCTTATAGAAGGTACAGTAGCTTCCATTCCTCCGCAAGGTGGAAGAAAACATCCACAACAAGAATTTATTCAAATCGATACTTCTAATATACTTTTTATTTGTGGGGGTGCTTTTTCTGGTCTTGATAAAGTTATTGAGCAAAGAACAAATAATACTGGCATAGGTTTCAGTGCAGAAGTCGATAACACTTCGAATGTCAGTCAATTAAATAAAAATATTGATGATCTTCAACCAGAGGATCTTGTTAAGTTTGGATTGATACCTGAATTTGTAGGTAGATTACCAGTTATATCAAACTTGCATGAGCTGGATGAAGAGGCTTTGGTTAGAATTTTAAAAGAGCCTAAGAATGCTCTAGTGAATCAATATAGTCATTTATTTGAAATAGATGATGTTGAATTATCATTTCGAGATGAAGCACTTAAAGAAATTGCCAAACAAGCAATAAAAAGAAAAACTGGTGCAAGAGGTTTAAGATCTATAATGGAAGAAATTTTAATGGATACTATGTTTGATCTTCCTGATGACAATCTTGAAAAAGTAATAATTGATGAAAAAACTGTTTTGTCAAAAACAGAGCCAATCAGGCTGCTAAAGACTAAATCAAAAAAAACATCCTCGGGTAATTGATATTTAATTAATAATCCCTATATTTACTTAATGAGTAAAATAAAATCTGATTTACCCTTAATACCCCTTAGAGATGTCGTAGTTTTTCCTGGAATAGTTACGACCTTATTTGTTGGCAGAGGCAAGTCTGTAGAAGCATTAAATATTGCTATGTCTTCAAATAAGAAACTCGTTTTGGTTAGTCAAAAAGATGCTGCTAAAGAAGATCCAGATGTATCTGACTTGTACGAATATGCATCCATTAGCAATCTTCTCCAACTGATTAAACTTCCAGATGGAACTATGAAAGTTTTAGTTGAGGGTCACAAAAGATGCTCTATTGAAAAGATAATTGAAAAAGATACATACACTGTAGCTAGAGTTACAGAAGAAGATGATTTGCCAATAAAAGAAAGTGAGTCTAAAAATTTAGTAAGACTTATAAAAGCTAAGTTTGAAGATTATATTAGCGTTACAAAAAGAATACCTCCAGAAATTGTTTCAACAGTAGATTCATTAGATGATCTTTCAAGATTAATGGATACCATCACAGGTCATTTGCCTATTGAAACATCCAAAAAGCAAGAAATTTTAGAAACGATTGATTTAAAAGATAGAACTGAGAAAGTATTAACATTTATCGAGTCCCAGTTAGATGTTGTTGATGTTGAGAAAAAAGTACGAGATAGAGTAAAAAAACAAATGGAGAAGTCTCAAAGAGAATATTATTTAAATGAACAAATAAAAGCAGCTCAAAAAGAACTTGGGGAAATAGGTGAAGAGGGTGATGAATTAGAAAATCTTGAAAAGAAAATTCATGAAGTTGGAATGACAAAAGAGGCATTAAAGAAAGCTACAAGCGAATTAGCAAAATTTAAACATATGGCTCCATCTTCTGCAGAAGCATCAGTTGTTAGAACATATCTCGATTGCTTAGTAGATGTCCCATGGAAAAAGAAATCAAAAGTTAAAACAGATATAGAAGCGTCAATGAAAATACTTGAAGAGGATCATTATGGTCTTGAAGAAGTTAAAGAAAGAATTGTTGAATACCTTGCTGTTCAAAAAAGAGTGAAAACAATGAAGGCTCCAGTATTATGCTTGGTAGGCCCACCAGGTGTTGGAAAAACTTCTCTTGGAGAATCAATTGCGAGAGCTACCAATCGTAAGTTTGTTAGGATGTCCCTTGGTGGAGTTAGGGATGAGTCAGAAATTAGAGGACATAGAAGAACTTACATAGGCTCAATGCCTGGAAAAATAATTCAAAAACTTTCTAAAGTTGGAGTTAAAAATCCTTTATTTCTTTTAGATGAAATTGACAAAATTGGAATGGATCATAGAGGAGATCCAGCCTCAGCATTATTAGAAGTTCTAGATCCAGAACAAAATAATACTTTTAGTGATCATTATCTAGAAGTGGATTATGACTTATCAGAAGTTATGTTTGTATGCACTGCTAACAGTTTAAATATTCCAACACCTTTGCTCGATAGAATGGAGATCATTCGAATACCTGGATATATCGAAGATGAAAAAATAAATATTGCTGAAAAATATCTACTACCAAAACAAATGATACGAAATGGACTAAAAGAAGCAGAACTAAAATTTAATAAAAATGTTCTTCTATCTCTGATTAGATACTACACACGAGAGGCCGGTGTAAGAGGTTTGGAGAGACAAATTGCAAAAATACTTCGAAAGGTTGTTAAAGAAAGATTAATTGAAAAAAAATCTACAACAACCCAACCAACTTCTATTTCATCTAAAAACATTGAAAAATATTCAGGAGTTAAGAAGTTTAAATATGGAGTAGCCGAAAAAGATAATGCCATTGGTCAAGTTACTGGCTTAGCCTGGACAGAAGTTGGTGGAGAGCTTTTAACTATTGAAGCTTCTAATATTGATGGAAAAGGACAAGTAATTAAGACAGGATCATTAGGCGACGTTATGCAGGAATCAATACAAGCTGCATTAACAGTAGTTCGATCAAGGGCTGAATCTTTAGGAATAAGTCCAAATTTCTATGAGAAGTATGATGTACATATTCATGTTCCTGAAGGAGCAACACCAAAAGACGGACCAAGTGCCGGTGGGGCTATGGCAATTTCTTTGATATCAGTCTTCACTGGTATTCCTGTAAGAGCGGATACAGCTATGACAGGTGAAATAACTTTACGTGGCCAAATTCTCAAAATTGGTGGGTTAAAAGAAAAGCTTCTTGCAGCTAAGAGAGGAGGAATAAAAAATGTAATTATTCCTAAAGAAAACGAACCGGACCTTCAAGAAATTCCAAAGCAAATTACAAAATCATTAAATATTATTCCAGTTGAATGGATCGACGAAGTTATCTCATCCGCACTTGTAGAAGAACCAAGACCTTCTTCAAAAAAAATAAAAAGTGCAAAATCTAAAACTTCAACAAAAAACGAAAATAATCCAGCGCACTAAAAGCCCTTTATTTACTTGACTTTTAACCTCAAAAAGCTTTTGATAGAGGGGTATTTATTAAATAAATTATCACAGAGGAGTATTTAAATATGAATAAATCAGATTTAGTTGATGCAGTTGCAGGAAGCGCTGATATGTCAAAAGCTGAAGCAGGTAGAGCTGTTGATGCTGTTTTAGATGGAATTTCAGGTGCATTGGGAAATGGTGACTCAGTAGCACTAGTTGGTTTTGGAACTTTTTCAGTTAGACATAGAGCTGCTAGAGAAGGAAGAAACCCACAAACAGGTGCTGCTATGCATATAGCTGCAACAAAAGTACCAGGATTTAAAGCTGGTAAAGGCCTAAAAGATACGGTTAAAAATAGTTAAAATTATTTAACTGGTAAAAGGGTGCTTACGCACCCTTTTTTTTATTCTATAATATCGCCACTATGATGGAATCACTCAGAAATTTTCTTACAGGACCAAGGCTACTAATTGTTGTGTTGATCTGCGCATTACCTTTTGTTTTTTTAGGTACATCTTCATTAGGCTCTGCTTTCAATGCATCATTTGGCACTATAAATGGAGAAGAGGTCTCTGAGCTTGATGTGCAATTAGCTTCAAACTCAACAGTGCAAAGATTTCAAAGTCTATACGGTGCAGATTTCGAATTCGATCTGCTAGATGATGATTTCAAATCTCAATCTATTAAACAAGAATTGATTATTCAAAAAGTACTCCTTGCCGGCGCACGTTCAATGGGGTTTATCAATGAGTCTACAAAACAAGAAATTAAAAAAGATATTATTCAAAGTCCCTTATTTCAAGTTGATGGTGTCTTCAGTGAAGATATCTATGGTGCTCAGGTTAATTCAAATGGATTTACAAAAGAGAGCTATATCGATGTAATGACAGACTTTGCAGCATCCGAACTTTTTAGAACATCTTTCAATTCAATTAATTTTATAACTAAAAATGAGTTATTTGAGTTGGCAAGCTTGTTAGAACAGTCATCAAATATTAATTTTATAAAAATTAATTTTGAGGAATTAAAATCAGAAATTGTTAACTCATCAGAAGAACTTTTAGATTTTTATAATGAAAATCCAAGTTTATTTTTTTCTGATGAAGAAAAGAGTTTCAAATATATTATTCTAGATAAATCAGACTACGAAGATAAAGTTCAAATCCCAGATTCCTATCTTGAAAACTCTTACGCACAATATCTATTAAGATTTGAAGATAGTGCGCAAATCAGAATTTCTCATATCATGGTTGAGAAAAATAACTATGACTCAAGCGATCAAGCTCTTGAGTCAATAAAAAATATTGAAGATTTGCTCACTAGTGGGAATGATTTTTCTTCAATTGCAGCTGAATATAGTGAGGATATTGTTACTAAGGATATTGGAGGCGATTTAGATTATTTTGAGAAAGATATTTTTCCAGTAGAGTTTGATGATGCCATTCAAAGTTTAGAGTTAAATGAATATAGCAAAATAATAGAGCTCGATGATACTTTTCATATTTTAAAAGTTACTGAAAAAAATATCCAAGAACCTCTTTCAGAAGATCAAGTTAAGGATGATTTGATTAAAGAGCTCATTGAAACCGAATCTTTAGCACTAATGCAGGATGATTTTGATGAATCAGAAAATATGATCTTAAATAATAATTCTTTGGAAGAAATCGCATCAGATTTATCCAAAGATATTAGTAATTCTCAACTTTTTACAAGTTCTAATTATGATTTTGAATTAACTGAGTCAGAGATTAAGAATTATTTATTCTCACCTGACTCTTTAAAAAATGTACCTTATGCAATTGAACTTAGTGACAGAGTAATTGTTTTAGCGATTAATGAGGTGAATGAACCAGCTCTTCAAGATTTTGATGTTGTTGAAGAATCTATATCTGACATGCTTTCTCAGTCTAAGGCAGTTGAAAAAATTGTCTTAATGACAAATGAAATTAATGCAATAACAGATAAAGAAGAAATAATGAGTTTTATTGGGGCTTATAATTATGTTGCTGAAGAGTCATTTGTTGATGTAAAAAGATACTCATCTCTTTTACCGAGAGAGGTTCTAAATACTATTTTTAATGCAAGTGGAGGAAGCAGAATTAATACAGAGGCTTCAAACGGTGATAATTATATTATTGATGTTGTTGGTTTTAATTATCCTCCTGAATCTGAAATTAATGAGATTATCGAAGAATATAATTCAATTGGGGAAGAAATAATTAACACCAAAATGTCCCAGATTGTTAATGAGGATGTATTTCAATCTGCTCGTGTAAATCTAAGTAATCTTATATTTTAAGGATTTCAAATTATGAAAAATAATTTATATAGCGTTGTTTTAATTTTATTTATTGTTGCAAGCTGCTCCGAAAGTATTAATCCAGTTGATTCAGGATTGGAAAATCAAATTTATCATCATGGAAATGGTTCTGAGCCTCAGGGCCTTGATCCACATATTGTTACAGGTGTTCCAGAGCATCATATTCTTATTAGTTTATGTGAAGGTTTAACAATCCCAAATCCAAATCCAAATGATATGAATGGATACATGGCTGGTACTGCAGAATCATGGAGTATTAGTGATGATGGTAAAGAGTATGTTTTTAATATAAATAAAAATGCTAAATGGTCTAATGGGGAGTCTGTTACTGCGGATGATTTTGTTTGGTCATGGAAAAGAATATTAACTGCTAGCCTAGGTTCTCAATATCCAGACATGCTTTATTATCTTGAAGGTGCATATGAATATCACAATGGTTTAATTGATGATTTTGATCAAGTTGGAGTAAAGTCAATTGACGAACATACATTACAAGTTAATTTAAAGAATCCTACTCCATTTTTTTTAGGCCTTTTAAGTCATTACAGCACATGGCCTGTTCATAAAGAAACTGTTCTAAAGTTTGGTGATATTGATGACAGAAACGGAGAATGGACACGGCCTGGTAATTTTGTCTGCAATGGACCTTTTCAACTAAAAACATGGGAACTTAATAACAAAATTGTTGTTGAAAAAAATCCACATTATTATGATGCCTCGATTGTCCAATTGAATGAAATTCATTATTATCCCGTATCAAATGTAATGACAGAAGATAGAATGTTTAGAGCAGGGCAACTTCATCTGACCAGTACTTTGCCTTCACAAAAATGTCCTATTTATATCGAAGAAAATCCAAATCTAAGAATTGATCCTTACATGGGAACATACTTTTATAGGATAAATACTGAGAATGAAGTTCTTAAAGATGTAAAAGTCAGAAAAGCATTAGCATACTCAATTGATAGACAGTTGCTTGTTGATAAAGTAACTAAGTGCGGACAAATTCCTGCATATTCTTTTACCCCTCCAGGAACTAATGGCTACCAACCAACTACCGAAATCCCATTTGATCCTGTTTTAGCTAAATCATTACTTGATGAAGCAGGTTTTTCTGAGGAGAATCCTTTTCCAAAATTAGAAATCTTGTTTAATACCAATGAAGACCATAGAAAATTAGCTTTAGCGATTCAGCAGATGTGGCAAATTAATTTAGGTATTGAGGTTGAGTTGGTAAATCAAGACTGGAAAGTTTATTTAAACAGAGAAATGATAGGAGACTTTCAAATTTCAAGAGCAGGCTGGATTGGTGATTACGAAGACCCAAATACTTTTCTTGATTTAATGAGACCTAATCGAGGTAATAATAAAACCGGTTGGGAAAATATGGAATATGATGCCTTGGTCCAAAAAGCCAACACAATAAATAATCAGGCTGAAAGATATGAGCTGCTTTATAAAGCAGAAGAAATACTTATAGAAAATATGCCAGTAATACCTTTATATACTTATGTAAGGGCTTATCAACTGTCGCCTGATGTTAAAGGATTCAGTCCACACATATTAGATCATCATCACCCTAAATTTATTTATTTAGAAAGAGATTGATCACAAATGTTAACAATCTTTTTTAAGAGAATTTTATTAGCAATTCCAGTATTATTTGCAGTTGCTAGTATTACATTTTTTCTTATTAAGATTGCACCTGGCGGTCCATTTGATGCTGATAGAGCTGTATCTCCTCAAGTTCTAAAAAACTTAAATGAAACATATAACCTAGATGCTTCTAATTGGGAGCAATATGTAGATTATATGTCAGGTTTGATTCAAGGAGATTTAGGTCCGTCATTTAGATTCCCAGGCAGGTCTGTCACAGAAATGATTGCTACTGGACTACCAGTTACTTTTGAATTAGCTTTCTATGCAATTTTAATTGCATTATTAATGGGTGTTTTTTCAGGAGTACTAGCGGCATTAAAAAGAAATACTTTTTTAGACTTTATCCCTATGGCAATAGCCATGATTGGAATATGTGTTCCAACTTTCTTGATGGGACCATTATTAGTTTTAATTTTTGGAATTAACCTAGAACTTTTGCCAGTATCAGGATGGGGCCAATTATCTGGAGATAAACTCCTGCCATCAATAACTCTTGGCTTTGCATATGCTGCGTATATAGCAAGATTAAGCAGAGGCGGGATGCTAGAGGTTTTAAATCAGGACTTTATCAGAACTGCTAGAGCCAAGGGTCTGACCGAAAGAATGGTTGTGATAAAACATGCTATGCAAGGTGGTCTAATTCCTGTTGTTTCATTTTTAGGACCAGCAATTGCTGGCCTGCTTGCAGGCTCTTTTGTTGTTGAAACTATCTTTCAGATCCCAGGTCTAGGAAGATTCTATGTTGAAGCAGCATTCAATCGTGACTATACAATGATCCTAGGAACTACAATATTCTTTTCAGCAATGATAGTTTTCTTTAACTTATTATCTGATCTTGCAGCTTTATGGCTAAATCCAAGATCAAGAGATGCTTAATGAAAAATAATTCTCTTTGGTCTGATGCCATATATAGATTAAGTAGAAATAGAGCTGCTATGTTGGGTGGCTTTGTTTTAATAATGCTAATAATTTGTGCAGCATTGGCTCCATGGATAGCTCCATATTCATATTCATTTCAAGATTTAAATTTGGGTGCAAGTCCTCCATCGTCAGAGCATCTTTTAGGAACTGATATTCTAGGAAGAGACTTGTTAAGTAGAATTTTGTATGGTGCTCGTATCTCATTGTTAGTTGGATTTGTTGCAACTGGTGTTGCTCTTGTTATTGGAGTTTCTTGGGGGATAGTTGCTGGATATATTGGAGGAAGAGTCGACTCAATTATGATGAGAATAGTTGATGTTCTATATGGACTCCCATTCATTATTTTTATAATCCTTTTGATGGTAATTTTTGGTAGGAATCTTTGGCTTTTATTTGGAGCAATTGGAGCAGTTGAATGGCTTACCATGGCAAGAATCGTTAGAGGCCAAGTAATGGGTTTAAAAAATCAAGAATTTGTTTTAGCAGCGCAAGCTATGGGAGTTTCAAATCTATCAATGTTTAGAAGACATTTATTACCTAATATTTTAGGACCAATTGCTGTATACGCAACCTTAACAATTCCTCAAGTAATGCTTTTAGAGGGGTTCCTTAGTTTTCTTGGGTTAGGTATACAACCTCCAATGAGTAGCTGGGGTACTCTTATTAAAGATGGTGTTGAATCAATGGAGGAATATAGCTGGTTACTAATTTATCCAGGCATTACATTCACAATCACCTTGTTCGCATTGAACTTTTTTGGAGACGGGCTTAGAGATGCTTTAGATCCAAAAACTTCTGATAATTAAAAAGCTCTTATTGCCACTTTTATTATTTGACCTGGCATAAGAGTAGTATTTTTAAAATTATTTATTTCTTCAATACTTCTAATAGACACATCAAATAACTCAGATATTTTAAAAAGATTATCACCTTGTTTTACAGAATAAAGAATAGTTCTTTTTTTTGATTCCATGTTTCTATGGATATTTTTATTGCCAATAGATAATTGTTGACCAAGTTGTAGATATGAATTCTCATCTATTGAATTCATTCTTGATAAATCACGAATCTCAATATTATATTCTTTTGCAATACTCCATAAGGTATCGCCCTCTGAAACTATATACATCTCATATGGTATGAAGTTGTTTGATTTACTTTTGCTTAAAGGAATCAATAGAGTGTCATTTATAGAGAGTAAATCATTATTTAGATAATTAATTTTTTTTATAATTCTTACCTCAGTATCATATTTTGATGAAAGACTCCATAAACTATCACCGCTTTGAACTATATGAGATATCCAATTTATTTGATTGGAATTCTTAAATGGATTATCTTCATTCTCAAATAAGATATATTTTTCAGAGGGGATATAAAACACACTTTCATCTTCAGGAGCAGACGCCCATTTAGTGTAACCAGCATTTAGTTTGTATAAAAGCTCAGGTTTTATATCTAAATATTCACTTAAAGTTAAAACTTCTACCTGTCCTGGAATAGATATTTTTTTAACGACAGGCTCGTATGGTATTTGTGGTAATTTAATTCCATAATTATCAGAATTAAGAATAAGCTCTCTTAGGGCAATATATTTTGGAACATAATTTTTAGTTTGTACCGGAACATTCAAAGACCAGAAATCAGTATCCATTCCTCTTCTTTTGTTTTGGTTTATTCTTCTGTCAAGAAGAGATGGCCCCGCATTATAAGCGGCGAGAGTATGATAAATATTTTGATCAAATCTTTGATATAAATATTTTAAATACTTTACAGCAGCCTCTGTTGATCTAAATGGATCATGCCTGTCCTCGTTCCACCATGACTTATCTAGTTGGTAAAGCCTTCCAGTCCTGGGCATAAACTGCCAAATCCCTACAGCTCCTGAGGAGGATATGGAGAATGGGTCATAGTTGCTCTCTATGTATGGCAGAATTGCAAGTTCTAAAGGCAGATTATTTTTTTCTAATTCTTGAATTACAAAATATAAAAAATAGTAGGAGTCATTTAAATATTCATCAAACTTATCTAAATCCTTTAAATGCATATTCATATATGCAAGAACCTGATCATTTAGAATATTAGTATTCTGAGATGTATTATTTTGTTTAATGAAATCCCAAACATCTTGATATGGTTGAGTTGTACTAATTTCTATGACATTTTCCTCAATCCCAATATCAATATCATTTAATTCAGAAGGATTTTCTTGATAGACTTCAATTTGTTGACAGCCAACAATTAAAATCAAAAGTGGTATTATCTTTAAAAAGCGTCTTTCCATTTTCTTAAAGCTACAAATATTTCTAACTCATTTCCAGTAATGTTAAATTTTTCATTAATTTTATCCCGAACATCTGATATTCCACATCTTAAAAATGGATTTATATTTAATTCTTTTTCTAATGTCGTTGGTAAAGAAGGCTCGTTTGATGACATTAATCTTTCTACATTCTTATATTCATCCTCAAGTTGTTTGTTATTTGGTTCAACTTCTTTGGCAAATTTCAAATTAGAAAGAGTATATTCATGCCCACAATATATTTTTGTATTCCTTGGTAGTCTGGATAGTTTATTTAAGGCCTGATGCATTTGCTCATATGTTCCCTCAAAAACTCGACCACAACCACCCGAAAAAAGGGTATCCCCGCAAAAAAGAATAGGATTAGCATTATTAAATGAATAAAATCCAATATGATCAATAGTATGTCCAGGAATCTCAATTACTTCGAAATCAATGCCTATTAGATTAAATTTATCTGATTGAGAAACTATTTTATTTATTCCATCAATATTATTTTTTGGTCCATAAACATTCAATTTCTTCTTATCAAGCAGGTCATTCAATCCATTAGTATGATCAAAATGATGATGAGTAATTAAAACACCCTCTAAATTAATCTTATTTTTGTTCATCAAATCAATAATTTTATTGGATTCACCAGGATCAACAACTATTGACCCTTCATTAGTTGATACTAACCAAATATAATTATCATCATATGCTTTTAATGGTTCTACACTTAACATATGAAGATTCTAATTTAAATTTATGAAAACAGTAAATATTTATACAGATGGTGCATGTCGAGGAAATCCTGGAATAGGGGGATGGGGTGTTTTAATTGAATATGAAAATACATCTAAAGAATATTTTGGCGGAGAAAAAAATACAACTAATAACAAAATGGAGCTTCAGGCTGCAATAGAAGGACTAAAAGTTTTAAAAGAACCTTGTAACGTAATCTTAACAACCGATTCAAAATATGTGATGGATGGTATTACTTCGTGGATCGATAATTGGAAAAAAAATAATTGGAAAAATGCTGCAAAAAAAGATGTAAAAAATAAAGATTTATGGATCGAGTTAGATTCTTTTGTAGTTAAACACAATGTAAAATGGAGTTGGGTTAAGGGGCATTCCGGACACGAAAAAAATGAAATAGCAGATGAGCTCGCTAATAAAGGAATAGATAGTCTTTAAAAAATGTCAAAAAAATACATAGTACTTGATACTGAAACCACTGGTCTAGAGGTCAAGCAAGGACATCGTGTGATAGAGATTGGTGCAGTCTTAGTCAATGATAGAAAAAAATCTGAAGAACATTTTCATAGCTACCTTAATCCATCAAGATTAATCGATGAGGAGGCTTCAAAAGTTCATGGTATTACAAATTCAGACTTAGAAGATAAACCAACATTTGATCAAATAGCTGAAGAATTTATAAATTTCATAGAAGGATCTACATTGGTAATACACAATGCACCATTTGATGTTGGTTTTTTAAACAACGAACTCCAATTAGCCTCAACAAGCTATCCTAAAATAGAAGATATTTGTGATGTAGAAGACTCATTATTAATAGCAAGAGATAAGTTTCCAGGACAGAGAAATTCATTAGATGCATTAGCAACAAGATTTGATGTATCTGGTTATGATAGGACCTTTCATGGAGCCTTACTTGATGCAAACATATTAGCTGACGTATATATGCAACTTACAGGCGGGCAAAGCAAGTTTGAGTTTATGAATAATGGAAATGCATTATCTGGTGAAAATGTTAATACAGAAGAATTAATTATTGAGCAAATAAGTGACTTGCCATCAATCTCTTCTTCAAAAGATGACATAAATGCTCATGATAAAAGGCTTGCTGAAATTGAAAAAAAATATTCTGTAAATACAATATGGAGAAAATTTTGAGTAAAAAAGTTGTAACTAGATTTGCTCCAAGCCCTACAGGCACTCTTCATATAGGAGGTGTAAGAACGGCTCTTTTTAATTATGTCTATGCTAAACAAAATGAAGGTTTATTTTTAATAAGAATCGAAGATACTGATAGAGAGCGCTCTACTAAAGAATTCGAAAAAAATATCTTAGATAATCTCTCTTCAATTGGACTAAATCCAGATGAAAAACCTATCAATCAATCAGAAAGAAACGATATTTATTTAGCTGCTGCTGAAAAGATTATTGAATCAGGAAATGCATATTGGTGTGACTGCTCTCAAGAAACATTAGAACAAATGCGGAATGAACAAACTGCGGCCGGTAAAAAACCAATGTACGACGGAAGAAGTCGAAAACTTGGTTTAAAACGATCTAATGAAACTGTATTAAGACTTGCAACCCCTGAAGATGGTGAAATCATTGTAAATGATCTTATTCGAGGCGAGATAGCTTTTAGAAACAGCGAACTTGATGATCTTATTCTATTAAGAAGTGATGGTACTCCAACATACCACCTATGCAATGTTGTTGATGATTTTGAACAAAATGTAACAACAGTAATCAGGGGAGAGGATCATATCAGCAATACTCCAAGACAAATTCATATTCAAAATGCGCTCGGATATCCTGAACTAGAGTATGCACACTTACCACTGGTTCTTGGAACAGATAAAAAAAGATTATCTAAAAGGCATGCTGCAACAAATCTTGAAGAGTATAGAGAAGTTGGATATTTAGATTCTGCCATTATTAATACTTTAGCCAGACTGGGATGGTCGAAAGGGGATAACGAAGTTTTTTATTTAGAGGACTTGATAAAAGATTTTAATATCAAGGAAGTTCAGAAGGCAGGAGCAATTTTTGATATTACGAAACTAGAATGGGTAAATTCACAACATTTAGCAAATTTATCACTTGAGGATTTTAAAGATCACTTAGAGCCTTTTCTTAATGAGATCGATATAGATATTAATAACCATTCTAATGTCAATTTAATGATTGATGCACTGCGATCATCAGAGAGCACCCTATCAGGCATTGCAAAGTCATTGACACCATATTACAAAGATGAAATTTCATATGATGAAAAAGCTATAAGTAAATTTCTAGATGGTAAGAAATTTATTTTAGAGGATATTAAGGAGCTTTTAACAGAAGTTGATATATGGGACGAAGAGTCTATTGATGTTGTTTTAAAAGAATATCAATCGAATAATGACTTATCGACCCCAGCTGTAAATCAACCGATTAGAATTGCCTTAACTGGTTCTACGAAATCACCTTCTTTGGGCTTAACTTTATCCATATTTGGTAAAGATGCTTCACTTTCAAGAATAAGTGCACTAATTAAGCATATTTAGCTATATTTTATGTGTAAAATTAACACATATAAAAATAGAAACAAATATGGACATATATTCGTCTTAATGCCTATAATATTTGTTTAAAACATGTTTTTTAATTAGGGGAGATACATGAAAAACTTAAATTATTTACTTTCTTTAATCTTAATTATGCCGATTGTATCGGTTGCTCAAGACAGCTCAGATACTGACGTTGAAGAGGTCGTGGTTGTCGGCTCACAAATTAAAGGAGCAAGCATAACTTCTTCTTTGCCAGTAACCGTTTTATCTGCAGATGATATCGAAGCACTAGGTGTTAGTGACGGAGAGGAACTTGTAGAAGGTTTGGTTGAACAAGGTATGAATTTCTTTAATGAGCAAGAGCGTGCTTCTGGTGGTGTTAACGCTGGTAGGGGTGATACAGGCGCTTATAACTTAAGAAATATGGGAGTTGGTAATACACTTACTTTGTTAAACGGAAGAAGAATGGTAAATAATGCAGGCTACCAAACAGAATTTATCGGTGGCGATTTTGTTCCTACAGTAACTGTAAATACTAACTTAATACCTACAAATGGCTTAGATAGATTAGAAATTTTAAGGGATGGCGCATCTGCTCTTTATGGTGCTGATGCTGTGGCAGGTGTTGTGAATAATGTTTTGCAAACTGACTACGAAGGCTCAAGTCTAGCAGTTAGAGTGACTGGATATGAGCACTTTGATGCTCAAAATTATGATATCAGTTATAAATTCGGTACAGATTTTAATGACGGAGCCACAAACATTTCATTATTTGCAAGATATAGAGATCGTGGGAATATATCTGCAAGTGAAGATGAGCGGTGGTACAGTCAAGACTACAGACGTTATCTTGCTGACGATGATCCATTTAACGTTAATGCAATGCGAAACACTAGTACATTTGGTTGGTTCGGACTTGATTTAAGCGGCAGAGGTGTTGGTGAGGCATGGCATGCTTCTAATGATGGAGAAACTGAAATGGCTGATGCGACTGACCCTAGAGGTGGTGCAGCTTTATGTGCGCTTCCTGGAGCAGTTCTAACAGGTTTTGGAACATGTATGTTTGATACTAATCTCGGCGATAATAGATCTAACCAAAGAGGTATGGGCGACTATCGTGGAGATATGACAAGATCTCAGATTTTCTTATTCACCAATCATGAATTTGATAATGGAGTTGAATTATTCAATGAGGTTGGTTACTACAAATCAGATTCATTTAGAAGAATTTCAGCTGGAAGCTTTAGGTCAAGCATGTATTCAATTCCAGGAGATTACTACTGGTTCTCTCAACTTCCCGAAAGTATTGGATTCCCAACAAATAGATCTGTTGGCATCGATGGCTGGAGACCCTTTAATTTAAATAGAGAAATTAGTGTTGACAAAACTAGTACTAGATTCGTGCTTGGTTTAAGAGGAACAACTACAAATGGATGGGATTGGGAAACTGCTATAGTTAATGCCAATGCAAAGAGTGTTGATGCTGCCGCAAACAGAATTACATATGAAGCTTTATATGAGCAATTTTATGGTGACGTATCAACTACTGCTGACGCTTTTAATATCTTTGATACAAATTGGGAAACAAATAATGGCGATAACATTTTAACCACTATATACAGAAGAGATAAATCAAGCTTAGATATGATTGATTTCAAAATCAGTAATAATGAGTTATTTGAACTGCCAGCTGGACCTGTAGGTATATTGATTGGACTTGAAAGAAGAAAAGAACAATATACCGATGATAGGGACCCATATTTAGATGGAACTATTACAAATCAAGATTGTTGTGGTGTAACTAGTGCAACTAGATCTCATCCATTTACGTCTGGTGTTTTAGGATCAAGTCCAACAATTGATGTTGTAGGCACTAAAAGAGTTTCCTCATCATTTGTTGAGATGTTAATTCCTGTAACAGAAAAGTTGGATGCTCAAGTTGCCGTTAGAAGTGAAGATTTTTCTGATACAGAGTCAACAACAGTTGGAAGAATTGCATTAGGTTATACAATAAATGATATTATTAAGTTGAGAGCTTCTGTATCTACAGCATTTAGATCACCAAATATTTTACAGTTAAACCAACCATACGTTACAAGGTCTGGTACAAGAGTTGACGCTGTTCAAGAGTATAGAATCTTTAAAAATAATAATGATGTAAGACCATCTTCAGGAAATGGATTTGGTTCAGATTATACAATATTTACATTGCATTACAGATTGGGTAATCCTGATTTAAAACCAGAGGAATCCGATAATGCTACATTTGGTGTTGTTATAACTCCTACTGATTCTCTTACAGTTACAGTAGATACTTGGAGTATTGAAAAAGATAATACCATTGGTCTTTTTGGAAGAGCTAATTCCAGTGTTTATGATCTTCTTTTAAGAATTAATCAAGGTATTGGTGGTGCAACTACTGTTTCTGAAATGTTAGCTTTCTGTCAAGGCAAAAATGTTTTAAATACACAATTTGGTAAATATGCTATTGATGGATCATCTGTTTTAAGAGATTCAGATCCTTCAAGTTCTAACAACGAACAGTTTTTTAATGCAGGTATATGTCCTGCTGGTCAACAAGATACCATCTATGAGCCATATCAAAACCTAGCTTTAAGAACAGTTGAAGGAACAGATATTGCAATATATTATGATCTAGAAACATCTTTTGGCGATTTTAAATTCACATTACAAAATTCTACTACTGATAAGTTTGAACAAAAACCAAGTGCAACGTATAACGCAATCAGCGCAGCTTTGGCCGATGGTACACTTCCAGCTTATACTGTAATAGAGGGTTATGGTGACTTGATTAAAAATGAAAACATTGGAACAGATGAAAAAACTACCCTAAAAGTTAACTATAGAAATGGTGATTATGGTGCAACTTTATCAGTTCTTAAATTAGGTGAGCTTTTTGACAATGGTGTTAAAAGTGATGATGGTCAAGTATATGAAATACCTTCAATGACCACCGCCAACCTAAGCGTATACAAAAACCTTACACTTAATGGAAATGATGCAAGATTAAGACTTATGATCAGAAATATTGCAGATGAAAGAGCTCCATTAGCTGATGGATGGTTTGGTTTCTATTCTGATCTCCATAGAGATGATGGAAGACATTTCTATCTTGATCTAAAAATGGATTTTTAAGAGCATTAGTATTTAAAAGGGAGTTATATAACTCCCTTTTTTTTATTCTATAATAATCAAGTTATGGCTGCATACAAAAAAAAGGGTTTTTCAATTGGAATATTAATTTTCTTATTGATGATGTTTTCTCCAGCTCCGTCTGGACTGAGTGATGTAGGTTGGGATGTAGCTGCAGTAGCAGTTCTTATGGCTATTTGGTGGGCAACCGAAACGGTTCCTGTTGCTATAACTGCTCTTCTGCCACTTGCTCTATTTCCTCTTCTTGGAGTCACATCATTTGATAACGCTGCACTCCCATATGCTAACAAAAATATCTATTTATTTTTAGGTGGTTTCATGTTGGCACTTGGTATTGAAAGCTCTGGCTTGCATAAAAGAATTGCTCTTAAAATGATAATTTCCGTTGGTTCGAGTGGGAAAAGACTTGTTGGTGGTTTTATGCTTGTTGCTGCCTTGATAAGTATGTGGGTAATGAATACCTCAACAACTCTAATGCTGCTGCCCATCGGTCTGGCTGTTTGTGCAAGCGTTGCCGAAACAATTCCCAATTTTTCATCGCAGGAAAGAAAGAATTTTGAAACCTCTTTGCTTCTTGGTATTGCTTATGCAGCTTCAATTGGTGGAATGTCTACCTTGGTAGGAACGGCTCCTAACATAATATTTGTTGGCTTTATGCAAGAAACATATGGTCTTGAAATATCCTTCATTGATTGGATGAAGCTCGGAGTCCCAATTGCATCAATTATGTTATTTGCTTCATGGTATGCAATCACAAAAATTGTTTACCCAGTAAACTTTGTAGCTAATATTGAAACAAAATTACAACTTCAAAATATGTTAAGTGATCTTGGTCCTTTGGGAAGAGATGAAACCAAGGTATTAATAATTTTTTCACTCGCTGCTGGGGCTTGGATGTTCAGAACACTGCTTGATAATTTTATTCCACTGTCTGGATTAACTGATGCTGGGATAGCAATATTTGCTGCATTAAGTTTTTTCTTTATTCCTTCTGAAAACAATAAAACAGATTTATTAACATGGGAGCAAGCAAATAAGCTTCCGTGGGGTTTGCTTGTTTTATTTGGGGGCGGACTTTCCCTAGCCGCATCAATTGGATCATCAGGACTGGGTGGATGGATTGGACAAGGTTTAATAGTTTTAGAAAATGTACCGCCAATTGTTTTAATATTGGCAGTGGCAACCTTAATTATATTTCTAACAGAAATTACTTCTAACGTAGCAACAACATCAACATTCTTGCCGGTGGTAGGAGCAGTAGCAGTTGCTCTTGGAATAGCGCCAGTTGCTTTAACAATTCCTGTTGTTCTGGCTGCCAGTTGTGCGTTCATGCTTCCAGTAGCAACACCACCAAATGCCATTGTATTTGGGTCTGGAAAATTAACTATCCCAGATATGATTCGAGCAGGGTTTGCGCTAAATATCATAGGCATGATTTTAGTTACAATATTTGCCTTCTATTTAGCACCAATGATATTTTGAGAATTATGGATCTTAAAAAGTTTGGCCTAACCTTATTATGTATTAGTTCAAACTCTTGGGCTCAAGTAAGTTATATTGACTATGAGTCGCCTTTTCACTCGACTATTGGTAGCTCAGGCATGGTGGTCTCACAGAATCAAGCCTCATCGAATATTGGAATAGAAGTATTAAATATGGGGGGCAATGCTGTTGATGCGGCAGTAGCAGTAGGTTTTTCTCTGGCAGTAACACTTCCTAGAGCTGGAAATATTGGAGGTGGAGGCTTTATGCTTGTTTATTTGAAAAATGAACAAAAAACTATTGCTGTAGACTTTAGAAGCGCTGCTCCGAAAAATATTTCGAAAGATGGCTATCTCTTTCTAAAAAATAATTATGATCAAAGAAGGTATGGTTACAAAGCATCCGCTGTGCCAGGAACTGTTGCAGGTTTATTGCAAACACATAAACGTTTCGGGAATTTGCCATTAAAAAAAATTTTAGAGCCTGTGATCAAGCAAGCATCTTCTGGAATTCTAGTTAGCTATGATCTTCATCATGCAATAGGCAGTGCTAATCAGATAAATCTGGATCAAGAATCACAAAAAATTTATTTAAATAATGGTGTCCCTGTAAAAGAGGATTTCCTTATGAAACGACCAGATTTAGCATGGACCATTGGTGAAATTGCTAAACATGGAGAACAGGCGTTTTACTCTGGTTCAATTGCAAAAAAAATAGTTGATGCAATGCGGAAAAATGATGGCTATATAAATTTAGAAGATCTAAAAAGTTATCAACCTAGATTTGCAGAGCCAATACAAACAAATTATAGGAATCATAAAGTGCTTGCACACCCTCCTCCAGCTGGAGGAGCTGCAGTTTTACTTGAGGGTTTAAATATACTGGAGAACTTTGAGACCAAAGGACTTGGACCAAACTCTGCAGCATTCCTCCATTTGTTTGCAGAGGCTTTGCAAAGAGGTCACATGGATAGATCTAGATATATGGGAGATCCTCAGTTTTATGAAGTACCAATTAAAAAAATTATTTCTAAAGAAAGAGCAAAGATACTAGCAAGTGAGATTAGCAATGCATCTGTTACGCCTGCAGACGAATTAAACCCAGATTCATTATTCAATGAAGGAGAAAATACAACCCATTATTCAATTATTGATAAGCATGGAAATGCCATCTCCAATACCTATACATTGGGCTACTCCTTTGGATCAGGTGTCACCATTCCTGGAACGGGTATTCTTTTAGATAATCAAATGAATAATTTTGCATATGAGTATGGAAATCCAGATGTGATTGATCGAACGGCTAGCATTGGCAATAAATTTGAGCCCGGTAAGCGACCTATGAGCACTATGACTCCAATTATGATGTTTGATGAAAATAATACTCTAAAGCTCATCTCAGGCTCGCCAGGGGGGGCATTGATTCCAGCTGCAGTATTAAGAGTGATAACTGGTTTGATAGACTTTAATTTAAACATTGGTGAGGCAACAATGCTGCCACGACTCCACAAAGATTGGCCTTATGAAGCGCTAAGAGTAGAAAAAAATTTTAGTATTGATACTCTTGAAATTCTTAAATCCTATGGTCATGAGCTAGAAGATTCAAAAACTATGGGTTCAACACAAAGTATATACATATCATCTAAGGGCAATGAAGGCTTTTCTGATCTTAGGCGACCGAATGCGGGAGTAGCAATTCAAATTGATTAAGGCTTTAGCATTTATTCATAAAAAAACTGGATTATCAGATATTGATTTTAGGACTTACTATGAAAATTCTCACGCTCCTTTGGCATCCTCACTGTTAACTTTTGAAGGCTACGAAAGAAATTTTATAATTTCCAAGTTCAATCAATCATACGAATCCCTTGGGTCAATTAGTATTTTTAAGTATCAATCAATGAAATCGCTTGACGTGATTGGAGAACAGATGGAATCAAGCAAAGGAGATATTCTTAGAGAGGATGAATTAAAGTTTATGGATGTGCCAAAAAATTTTTTTATTCTTACAGAGTCTGAGGATGCAATTAACAATATGTACGAACAAAAGATTTTTTATCCTGCAAAAAAAATACATGAATTAAATACTTTAGATAATTATCCAGGACTAGAAAAAATTTCTGAAAATCTTGTCATGGCGCCTGATGAAATTATAGGAATTGCAGAGTATGGAGTGTCAAATGAAATGTCTTTGAGTGCTATGGAGGCAATTGCACAAGAGCAAACTAAAGTACTGTTTGCTTCTTCCATTAGTTAGCTTTTGACAAATAGTCTAAAGCTGCATCAATTCTAGAATTGACCTCATCTAGATTGAATAGCGATAAGGTTAAGCCTAGAGATGGAGAATGGGTTGATCCTGTCATCGCAATTCTAATGGGTTGATTAAGTTTGGGCGTGGGTAAGCTTAAAGCCGTTTGAGCTTCCTTTAAAGCAGCATCAATGGAGCCCTCATCCCAAACCTCAAGACCGTTTAATTTTCTTCGAATATACTCTAATACAGGCTTTGAACCTTTTAAAAATTTATCTGCAGCTTTTTCATTGTAAGGCCCTACTTTAGAAAAATAAGGTACTAGATCATCGGATACGCCTTGCAAAGTAGGTTTAGAGCTCCTTAAGGCTTCTATAATATTATTGTGATTATTATTTTTACTGTAATCAATTTCATTCTTAGCTAAAAATGGAATCAATCTATTTTTAAAATCCTCGAAAGGTAATGCTGCTAAGTGATGATTATTGATCCAATCAAGTTTTGCTTGGTCAAATATAGCGCCAGCTTTTTGAACCTCTTGCATTCTAAAATCCATAATTAGATCATCTAAGTAAAAAATTTCTTTCTCACCTTTTGACCACCCTAATCGGGCAAGCATATTAATCATCGATGACTCAAGATAACCTTCATCAAAATAGTCTTGCAAGCTTGTTACAGCATTCCTTTTAGATAATCTTTTTTTATCTGGGCCTAACACCATAGGCAAATGAGCATATTCAAGAGGTGGATATCCCAGTGCTTGTTGAATATGAATTTGTCTTGGGGTGTTGCTTAAATGATCTTCTCCCCTGACAACACTTGTAATCCCTTGACTGAAGTCGTCGACAACATTGCATAAATGATATGTTGGAGATCCATCGCTTCTTAAAAGTATTAAATCATCTAACTCAGAATTTTGAAAAATAACTTCGCCTCTTACCAAGTCATGAAAAACTAGCTCGCCATCTTTAGGAGTTTTCAGCCTTAAGACTGTGGCATTAGATCGTTTAAGTCCAAGGTTTCTGCTTCTCCCATCATACATAGGTTTTTTACCCGCTGCTTCCTGCTCTGCCCGCATTTCATCTAAAGTTTCTTTTGAGCAATCACACCAATAAGCATTACCAGATTCTATTATTTTTTCTGCAGCCAGCTTATACAGGTCAGATCTTTCAGATTGACGAACGGGAGGCTCATCAGGATTAATTCCAATATCGGCTAACCCCTTTAATATATTTTCTTCATGCTCACGGGATGATCTCTCAGCATCGGTATCCTCAATTCTAATTAAAAATTTACCTTTATTTTGCTTTGCATAGACATAATTAAACAATGCGGTTCTGACACCACCAATATGAAGTGTTCCTGTTGGACTCGGAGCGAATCTTGTGACTGTTGTCATGACGGAATCCTTTTAGAATTAATTGTTGCAATCCTCTCATCATGTGCCAATGCATCCTCATGAGACACTAAAATTTTTGGGATAGGGAATTTTTTTAGATCAAGGCTAGATTTATTGTCTTGATTATCAAGATTTGAGTTATTCTCTAGGGACATAAATTCAAATTTGCTTTGCCCGCCGGTTAAATGAATATACACATCGGCAAGAATATTAGCATCAAGCAATGCTCCATGAAAACTTCTATCGTAGCCGCTAACCTCAAATCTATTTGCCAATGCATCCAAAGAATTACGTTGACCAGGATACTTATTTCTTGCCATCATCAAGGTATCCTCAACATCACATATTTCTTCAAGAGCTGGATAATTTGATGAAGCCCTTTTTAACTCAGCATTTAGAAAACCCAAATCAAAGGGAGCATTATGAATCACCAGTATGCTCCCCTCCACAAACTCTAAAAAACTTTCAGCAATCTCAGAAAACTCTGGCTCTTTTGAAAGTCGCTCCATTGATAAACCATGGACCTTTTCAGCTTCCTCATCAATAGATCTTTGTGGATTAAGGTATGAATGAAAGTGAAGATCTGTTCTTCGTCTATCCTCTAATGTTACGGCACCAACCTCAACAATTCTGTGACCTTGATCAACTTCAAGTCCAGTAGTTTCAGTATCTAGAACAATTAATTTCTTTGTCATGAGATAGAATCAATTCCTTTATTAGCTAAACAGTCTGCGGTTTCATTTCCAATATCTCCAGAGTGCCCTTTTACCCAATGCCATTGTACTTGATGATATGAAGTAAGCTTATCTAATTGTTGCCATAATTCTTTATTTTTTACATTTTTTTTGGCAGCAGTCCTCCAATTATTTTTTTTCCAGTTTTGAATCCATTGATTCATCCCATCCATAACATATTTTGAGTCAGTAAAAAGATCTACTTCGCATGGTTCTTTCAAGGCTAATAAGCCTTCAATTGCAGCTGAAAGCTCCATTTGATTATTGGTTGTATCTACTTGGCCACCAAACATTTCTTTTTCAATGCCATCAAATTTGATGAAAGCCCCCCATCCACCTGGTCCTGGATTACCTCTGCAGGCACCATCTGTATAAATAATTACCTTTTTCATGGGTTAAAATATGATTTATTAATGCTTATGACTATTCAATTTATAAAAGCTTATACTATTAATTATATTTGGTTAATTATAACTAAAGAAGATAATTTTTTGTTTACCTTAAAAGACTCATACCAAATCCAAAAAATATAATTTTTAAACTAATGAAACCTTACTTGGTAATTTTATTGTTGTTTACAACTTCAAGTTGTCAACTGCCAACTATTATTCAAGCAGATAAATATATTGAGCCTGTCCCAGTTAAGACAACTGATGCTATCCCGCTTTATGAAACTGTTTG